>Ga0224495_10001513_pt1 | contig 16242 bp, 14 predicted proteins | sample SF_Jul11_sed_USG_FD_168128 | JGI IMG/M metagenome (GOLD analysis project Ga0224495, IMG submission 168128) | Sediment microbial communities from San Francisco Bay, California, United States - SF_Jul11_sed_USGS_4_1 | ecosystem: Environmental > Aquatic > Marine > Sediment | place: USA: California... | reverse complement strand
CGGAAGGGCAACGTTTTTTCGAGGATGGCAATTTTAATCTGGTTTTAATTCCTTACGGGAATATTTACACAGGAGAAAAATATCCTCTTTCGGCATATTTAAGGAACCATTCTAGTTGGCGAGAAGTTTACCGGGACGAAAGGGGTTACCTTTTTGCAAGAAGATGAATGAACGGAAAAATGTTGAAAGGAATATAGCGTGGATTTGAAAGAAACCTGCATCGAATCGACAGTGGTGTATGAGGGTAATTTCATCCAGGTACGCAGGGACAGTGCTCGCATGCCGGATGGAACTTCGAGTAGCAGGGAATACATCACCCACCCTGGAGCTGTTGCAGTGCTTGCACTTTTGGATAACGGCAATCTTGTTATGGAACGGCAGTTTCGTTATGCGCCGCAGATGGAATTCATTGAGCTGCCTGCAGGCAAGATCGATCATGGTGAAGATGTTCTAGTAACGGCTCAGCGCGAGCTGCTGGAAGAAACCGGGTATGTTGCGCGTGAGTGGAAACATCTGGCTACTGTCTGGCCATGTATTGGTTACGCTGACGAGCGGATGGAGTACTTTATAGCCAGAGGATTGACTTTCCAGGGGCGTCGACTGGACGAGGGGGAGTTTCTGGAGGTTTTTGAATTGCCTTTTTCAGATGCGATGTCCTGGATAAGGCAAGGAAAAATTAACGATAGCAAGACCGTATTGGGATTGCTGTGGCTTGAGAAAGAGCTGTCAAACTGGGGGAGTTGATAGCCCCTTCGTTTTGCACCATTCTGGGGCGGGCAAGGTAAACCTGCGCACCAAACGTGAGCGCAAAAATAGCTTATTTTTTGGTAAGTATATAAAGAATCAATCTGTTGTCAGATTGGCGCAAGTTTTGCTGGTATATAAAGATTTGCAATTTTACGGGGGTGGTATGGAAGAATTGGGCGTCCTGAAGACGGGTAGCGATGCATTGTTCATCCTGCTTGGTGCCATCATGGTACTGGCGATGCACGCTGGTTTTGCCTTTCTTGAACTGGGTACGGTGCGTAAAAAAAACCAGGTGAATGCACTGGTGAAAATCCTTACGGATTTTTCCATTTCGACATTGGCTTATTTCTTTATTGGATACAGCATTGCATATGGTGCAAATTTTTTTAGCGGAGCCGAAGATCTTGCACAGAAGAATGGCTATGAACTGGTGAAGTTTTTCTTTCTTCTGACATTTGCAGCCGCTATTCCGGCTATCGTTTCTGGTGGTATTGCCGAACGTGCCCGTTTCAACCCTCAACTCGCAGCGACTTTCATATTGGTTGGTTTTATTTATCCGTTGTTTGAAGGCATTGCCTGGAATGGCCGCTTGGGTATCCAGGAATGGATGACATCAACATTTGGCGCGCCGTTCCACGACTTTGCGGGTTCGGTAGTGGTGCATGCCGTCGGTGGCTGGATAGCGCTGGCTGCAGTGATGCTGTTAGGTGCGCGTCGAGGACGCTATACCAAGGAAGGGCGAATCTCTGCACATCCACCCTCCAGTATTCCCTTCCTTGCCCTCGGTGCGTGGATACTGACAGTAGGCTGGTTTGGCTTTAATGTGATGTCGGCGCAGACCATTGCCGGTATCAGCGGCCTCGTTGCAGTGAATTCGCTGATGGCGATGGTGGGCGGCACCCTTGCAGCACTATGGATGGGCAAGAATGATCCGGGTTTTGTACACAATGGTCCCCTGGCTGGTTTGGTTGCGGTATGTGCCGGTTCAGACCTGATGCACCCGCTTGGTGCGCTGTTTGTTGGAGGTATTGCTGGTGCGCTGTTTGTCGTGATGTTTACCCTCACGCAAAATCGCTGGAAGATAGACGATGTGCTCGGTGTGTGGCCCTTGCACGGGCTGTGCGGTGCATGGGGTGGTATTGCTGCCGGAATTTTTGGCCTCAAGACTTTTGGTGGTATCGGCGGAGTGAGCTTCATGGCTCAACTTTGCGGTACGCTGCTGGGTGTGACGATAGCATTTTTCGGAGGATATGCAGTTTACGGTGTACTGAAGAAATTTGTAGGCATCCGACTTGATGCTGAAGAGGAATTTAATGGAGCAGATCTGAGCATCCATCGCATCACTGCGACACCTGAGCGAGAATCCGGCTGGTAGCCACTTCAAGTTTGGTAGTGCAAATAATTTCGAGGCTATTCGACTTTGCATGCGCCTTGATAATCAAGTCTGTGATGGATAGTATGTCAGTCTTACTGATGGATACTCTCTGTAATATTTTGAGGAGGAATTGCGATGCAAGAAAAACAAGGCGAAAGTACTGCGGGTGAATCCAGGGAATTACTTACCTTCACGCTCGGTAAAGAAGAATATGGTATCGATATACTTAAGGTACAGGAAATTCGTGGGTATGAAGCCGTTACCACCATCGCAAATGCACCGGAATTTATTAAAGGCATCATCAACCTGCGCGGCATCATCGTTCCGATTGTGGACATGCGTATCAAATTCAACCTTGGCAATATTACCTATGACACCACCACTGTGGTGATTATCCTCAATGTTGCTAACCGTGTGGTCGGCATGGTGGTGGATGGAGTATCAGATGTCACTACTCTGAAAGCAGACCAGATTAAGCCCGCTCCAGAGTTCAGCTCGGGTCTGGACACCAAATTTTTACAGGGACTTGGCACTGTGGAAGAACGCATGATCATTCTGGTGGATATCGAACAATTGATGACCAGCAGAGACATGGAACTGGTCGAGGCAGCAGAGATGAGCGTCTGAACTTAGTTATAATTAGTAAGGTTTTATTCGTTTAAACAGGATTTCTTTAAATCGAATATGCTTGTTCAGTTTTGAGCAATCGAAAATAAAGGCAGCCCATCAGGGGCTGCCTTTTTATTGCGCTGTTACGGATCAGTTTTTGATGGCTTCGATTTCAAATACCAGCTTTACCTCATCGCCTATGTTGGGAATTCCATAATTGATGCCGAAGTCGGAGCGCTTGATTTGAGTACTTGCGGCTGCGCCGCAGACATCTTTTTTACTCATCGGATGTACGCCGCAGTTAAAAGCATCAATCGTCAATGTGACGGGTTTGGTAACACCCAGCATTGTCAGGTTGCCTTCTATACTTGAAGGTATATCGCCCTTGAAATTGAATTTTTTCGACTTATATGTAATGGCGGGGAACTCTGCAGTATTGAAGAAATCAGGACTGCGAAGATGATCGTCACGCTTGGCATGGCCGGTGCTGATCGAAGCAGCGTCAATTTCAATTTCCACTGAGCCATTCTTGGCTGCTCGATCGAGTGTCACTGTCCCGGAGGTCTTGTCAAAACGACCCTGCATAGTCGAAAAACCGAGATGGCTGATGCTGAAATGCGGATAAGTGTGTGATGGATCTATGGAGTAATTGTCTGCAGCCCAAGTCGGAAACGAGAGTGCAGTTGCTAAAGCAGCAAATAAGAAAGCGCGCATGTATGTTCCTTTCGGTTGTAAAGGTTGAGTAAAAACGGTGGATATTGTACTACGAATGCAAAAATTCCTGCGAATTCCAGATGATGTTCATTAAATGTTTGCCATAATTTAAAAATAATTAACGGAAAATATCCTCTTCATTTTGAGTTTGCTGTTGTTCGGTGTACAACACGGCGGCTTTGACTCGGGATGAGAGATTGAGCTTGGTCAGGATGTGACGGACGTGCTGTTTTACCGTGTCGTAGCTGATCGAAAGGGTTTGCGCGATTGCCTTATTGCTATCGCCTCGTGAAAGAAGTTGCAGTATTTCGCGTTCCCTTTCGGTAAGCAGTTTGAGGGCATTTTTCGGTTCTTCCTCGGGTTGATCCCCGCGCAGCATTTCGATCATTTTGATGGTCATGGTTGGAGCGACCACAAGTTCGCCAGCGGCTACACGGCGGATCGCATCGACAACATCCTCCGGTGCCATATCCTTGAGCAGGTATCCGCGCACTCCTGCACGGATGGCCTTTGACAGGTCGGATTCGGAGTCGCTCATGGTTAACATCACAGCTGGGGTTGTGCACCCTTCCTTGCGAATTTGTTCGAGCATGCTCAGGCCATCCATCGGTTTCATGCGCTGATCCATGATCAACAGATCAGGCTGTTCGCTTAATAATTCGCGCAATCCTTCAATGGTGCCGGTTGATCCAAGCACCGAAAATCCGTAGCAACTGGAAAACAGTTCGCATAGTCCGCTTCTGCAAAGATTCTGGTCGTCAACCAGCACTATTTTCAACTGCTCACTCATTAATCTTTCTCCAGTCTGATCCCGGTTCGGGAAAAAATAATTGTACTTGTGTGCCAAATCCCGGGGAGCTATTCACTTTGATTTCTCCCCCGATGCGCTGTGCACGTTCGCGCATGATCATCATGCCATAGTGACCTTCGACCGGTGTAAAAGTACATCCGCCGCTGCCGTTGTCCTTGATAGTGAAGACGTAATAATGGTCGGAATAATCCACGATCAGGCGTGCATGGCTTGCCTCGGAATGAGTGGCAATATTTGCCAGCGCTTCCTGCACGATATGGAATGCCTGAATCTCATACTCTAGTGGCAGTTCCAGATGAGCCACGCGATTGATGTATTCGAGCTCGATGTCGTTTCGACTGATAAATTGTTCGCTCAATGTTTGCAACGCATGAAGCAGACCTGCTGGGTCCATCCCGCAACGAAAATCCTTGATCAGCCCGCGCACATTTTTCTGGCTGATCTCCAGTGCTTCTTCGATATCGTGTGAATATTTTGCGGACATGACTTCGTTTCCTGTGCGTATGGATTCCAGCAGCAGGCTGGTGCGCATGCGCGCATAGACCAGTGTATGCGCGAGTGAGTCATGAATTTCGTTGGAGATTGCCTGCCTTTCCGCCATCAGATCGACGCGCTTGGCGCTAAGGTTCGATCGGTTTCCTTCGATGATGGCGCTAATCAGGCGAGAGAATGACTGGACAGTTTTGCCTGCTTGTTCGTCAAACTCTTGTTTGTCCTTAAAGAAAAGTGTTAGAACACCCAATTGGGTGACCGGACTTTTCACACTTTTCAATTGTGCAACGATGATGGATTTAAACCGGCAGTTGTCGTTCTGGCATTCAATTCTCGAATTGCATGCGCTAATGTCCGCTGTATAAATATCGTTTTCGATAATCGGATTTTTGCATGTTTCACAAGGCAGGTCGTAGATGCTAACAGCTTCATGCACTTTGGGAGCTAGACCGAGGGAGCAGAGTGGTTGCGGAGCCTGCTTGTGATGAGGGCGTATCCTGATGATAGAGGCGTCTGACTTGATGACAACAGAGAGCGTCTTGAGTAATTCTTCCAGCAAAGGCCTGACATTACTTGCTTGGGATGAGGAGGGTGCTGGTATATTGTTCTGCGTTCCCACATCGGTTTTATTGGGCGGAGTAAAGCCGGAGTTTGCCGCCCACGAAAAATCTGCTGTGGTCGGTTTTGCTGTGGTGGTTTTAGGTTTACTCATAAATTCAATTGGATACATGCCAAATTCAGCTTTGGTGATAACCAGTAGCGAAAATCAGTCTATAAGAATATGATGAATTTTCATCAATATCAACAAATTCTAATAAAATCCTTTTGTGTAGCGCTGGCTAGAGTATACCCCTCATTCGGGTTATGTTGTATTTACCCGTATTAGCTATAGACATTAAAACCGCCGATTGTGCCTTATGAAGGTAATGAAAAATATAAGGTTGTTCGCAACGGTCAGTATCAGATGTCCTTCGAATACAGAAAACACTTTTAAAATCTGCATCGTATCCGACAGCCATGCTCGTCAATCCGGGCTCTGTTTCCGGCATTGCCGCACCCGGTGTGGAGGATGCGTTTACTTGGATGTCGGACTGGACGGACACGTCTTCGAGCCGAAAAAACTACAACAGATTGCCGAGCGAAATAATAACCTTTGATGGTGGATAGGAGAGCGGAACACTCCTGCTGTCTATAGGGAATGATTAAGCGAGAAAGCGTACAAGGCTTATTTTTTTGTTCTTGTTATGAATACCGTTACCTCTTCACGGTCATGATAGAGCTGTTTGGCTATCATGCGAAAGTTGATACCTTCTTCATCCAGACGTTTTTTGATGCCATCCAAAGCGCTATCAATGGCAGCAACACGCTGTTTCATTGGGAGCTTCAGGTTGAATATTGCGTGCTTGCATAAACCGCCCGCAAACCATTCGCCGACTAGTGTGGCCACTTTTGAGGGTTTTTCCACCATGTCGCATACGAGCCAGTCCACGGCTTTGCGCGGTGTGTATTTGAATCCGTCCTGTTTAAGATGCTCAACCAGCGGGTGTTTGGCCAGCACGCCTTTCATTGGGCCGTTATCGACGGCGGTCACACGGATTCCACGTTTGACCAGCTGCCATGTCCATCCTCCCGGGGCGGCTCCAAGATCGACGGCATGCATGCCCTGGCGCAGCAGGCGAGACTGTTCGCCGCGATCCATGAAGATCTCGATCGCTTCGGCCAGCTTCAGGGTAGAACGGCTAGGCGCTTCACTGGGCATTGATTGGCGTTGAATACCCATCGGTGAAGTGGCGCTGTTATATGGATCGCTGGTACCGATCAGTACCGTCGATTTGTTTGGAAAGAAAAGATGTAATCGAGATAGCGTCTGATTGCCAGTATTTTGTAGTCGTCCACGTGCACGAAGTGCATCTTCCAGTATTGGCTGGAATTTGCGGGTGAAGGCGGATAGTAACTTACCTTCATTTGTGTCAGGAACTTCAAGCCAAAGGATAGAAAAATCAATCGGCAAAGTTTCTATTGCAGCGAGTATTGGTGATAGACGATCACGATCAGGTAAGTTTTTGATGGTCTGATGCAGGCTGATCAGTTGGCGGGAAAAAACAAGGTTTCGAATCGAAAGCGACTGTCCATTAAGTGCGATTTCGACGTACCCGCAATTTGGAATGACTGCAGCTTGTTGCGACAGAACTGGACGTTGTAGGCGCGCATGTCGAAATACTTCCTGAGCACAATCCTGCTCGAAGCCAGGGCGGCAATAGAGCAGCCATTGATATTGTTTAAAGTTATTCATTCAAGCATTGTGACACAGTCGGAAATAACTGGACTTGCCAACCATGCAAGAAAATGCAATAGATGACACAAGGTTTACAGCCAGTAGTTCAGGTTTGCGTCTTGGTGGGGCTTAGGGAATTCGCTACTATTGCTCGGCAAGATAATCAGCTATTGCGTCCAGCTCTTCATCAGACAATGCTCGGGCAACTTTATTCATGATTGCATTCGGGCTGTTTACGCGGTCATCATATTTAAATGCAAGCAGCTGGGCCAACAAATAGTCCTTATGCTGACCGCCGATTACCGGGAACATCACTGTGCCCGGTGTTAGGCCCTTGCCGCTGATTCCGTGACAATTTACGCACGCCATATGAGCACGGGAAGTATCGCTATGGAAGAACAAATGTTGTCCAACGGGATTGTTTCTCGAGTCATTGCCATCCATTCTGGGTTGACTGGCAAAGTAAGCAGAGATGTCGTCTAGGTCTTCGTCACTGATGGTCGCAGCCATGGCATTCATTATTTGGTGAGAACGCACACCTGTCTGATAGTTTCGGAGTTGCTTAGAAATATATTCTCCATATTGACCGGCAAGCTTTGGGACTTTGGTATCGAAACTGGTACCGTCTTCTCCATGGCATCCTTGGCACAGTAAGGATTTTTCACGGCCGGCTTCAGGATCACCGGGGCCACTACGTAGTTTGATTGCATCAGGACTGTCGTTACTATGATGTACCCTGCCTGTGAGCGGATTCAGTTCTCCATCTTCTCCATGGCAACCTCGGCATACTGCAGAAGTGTTCTTTTCATTCGTTGTGTTGACTTGGTCGCCGAATAGTTTTGATAGTGTGTTTTCTTCATTTTGCGCAAAGGCACTGTTTGCCGCGAACAGGCCGGCTATGTAAAGGAGTAGTGTAAGACTGAATGTAATTTGAAACACACCAATATCCTTTTTGTCCGCAGCTTTTCTCAAGGATCTTATCAATAAAAACTGATTAGAGCTGGGAAACGTACTCTGCCAAAGCGTCCAACTCTGCATCACTCAGCGATCTGACGATCCTGTTCATAATTGCGTTGGGGCTGTTGAATCGGTCATCTTTCTTGAAGTCGTAAAGCTGTTTCAGGAGGTATGCTTTGTGCTGACCACCGATAACAGGGAACATCGCGGTGTTCGCCGTCAATCCTTTCCCGTTCACGCCATGGCAGTTCACGCAAGCTACAACCATTTTTGACAGATTGCCCTTCATGAAGAGTTTTTCACCGATTTCATTTGTGGCGGGTCCGTTGCCCTTCATTCTTGGTTGGCTCGCAAAGTATGAGGAAATGTCGGCTAACTCCTCATCATTAATGGTTGCCGCCATGGCATTCATGATTTGGTGGGTACGAAAACCCGCCTGATAATTTCGAAGCTGTTTGGCAATGTATTGATCATACTGACCAGACAGTTTAGGGATCAGTGGATCAATACTGTTTCCATCTTCGCCATGGCAACCTTGACATAGTAGGGATTTGTCCTTTCCCGTAGTCACATCGCCACTCCCTACACGCAATTTGAGATTTTCGCTGCTCTCGGAAAGTGCTCCGATGCGGCCAGTAAGCGGGTCGGCCACTTCGTTTGCAGAAAATGCCGATGAACTTCCAATCAGGGTAGCCATGGAAATCAAGATGGCCAGTGTGTTCTTCAAGCGAATCATGTGTTTCTCCTCATTTCATTTTGGTGCGATACGCCACCGTATTCTTTCTGTTTTTGGGCTTTGAAAGCTTATGTCGGTAAACCTGTGTCAGGGCGTAACTCTTGGTGCTGTGGAAAGATAGGCCGAAATATCTGCGATATTCTCTTCGCTTAGCTTTCGGGCTATTCCTTGCATGATTCCCACACCACCTACTTTAGGGTCATTAGTCCTGGTGCCGGTGCGGAAACCGTTCAATTGGTTCACCAGATAGACATATTTTTGCTGGTTGATCATGGGGATATGCGAGGCACGGCCATTAAAGCCGTGGCAATCCTGGCAGGCTGGCACTTTTCCTCTGACACCCTTGGCGACAATCAGTTTCCCAGCTTCCGATTTACCAACTTTGGTTCCTTCAGATGCAAGCGTTTTCAGGTCGGAAGGCTCTTCTGCATTGGGCAGCGTATCCAGAAAGGCTGCGACATCACGACGATCCTGTTCGCTGAGGGCCGCACCGACACCGAGCATAACTGCCCCCATCCCCTCTGGGACTCTTGATGCTGCAGCAAAGTCATTTAGTTGTTTGACTATGTAATCTTGACCAAGGTTTGCCAAGCGTGGTGCGCCCATCATATCGCTACCCAGTCCGGTCATACCGTGGCAACCAATACATGCGGATGCATCGCCTTTTCCTTCGTTGAATATTACCTCGCCGGCAGCTGGGTCGGCATGCAAGTTGGCTGCCGGATCGTCAGCCAGAACTGCTGAGGAATGCAGAACAAAGCCTGCAAGTAACAGCCATGACGAGAATGTGAATGTTGATTTAAGCATTATATCTCCCTAATTCTTTTACTAAGTATATGGCTGGCAATTCACAGTTAATTGTGATGCCTTGAATGGTTTTAAAGTCCCGACACGTATTCAGCTATGGCTTCGAGTTCTGCGTCGCTCATTCTTTGGACTGTGATGTTCATAATCCCGCCAGGGCTGTTATTGCGGTTGCCCTTCTTGAAGCCTATCAGTTGGCCAAGCAAATAGCCCTTGTGTTGTCCACCAATCACAGGAAAGACTGGATTTCTGGGATTTTGCCCCTTGCCTGTGGCACCGTGACAATTGTTGCATGGCACCATCATTCTGGACAGGTCACCTTTTTCAAACAGATCTTTACCAACTTGGTTGTTTGAAGGTGCGTCTCCTTTCATCATGGGCTGAGCAGCAAAATAGGCAGCAATATCGGCCAAATCCTCATCGGTCACGGAAGCGGCAACTGCGCCCATGATTTGATGGGTGCGGATACTGGCCTGGTAATTGCGGACCTGCTTGGAGATGTATTTTCCATATTGACCTGCCAGCTTGGGAATCAAAGGATCCCAGCTGTTACCATCTGGACCATGGCATCCCTTGCATAATTCAGCTTTTTCGGATCCCGCAACCGGGTCTCCAGGTCCGCTACGCAATGTTGTTTCATCAACAATTTCTACGGCAGCCACTGGTGCAGCAATAGCTGTTTGCTTAGTCGCGGTCTTTTCGGTTGATGCTTGTTTTTTTGCGGATTTTTTGGTTGTTGCTTTTTGCGGTTCCGAACTGGCTTCCGCTCCGAGCACTGTCGTGGATGTCAATAGAACCACCATCGCAAGGCAAGCGGAAATAGTGCTTTTAATATGAAACATGTTTTCTCCTCATGTCATTGTTGTATTATTTTGACTGCGTGCTCGACCCGCTCGGGTACATGGGCATCGGGCCATTTTACATATTTTGTGGCGACACGCAAAATCTTCTGTGATTGACAGATGAATTACTTATATAGGGTTGGGGATTTAGATGACTTCGTTGCGCCACAAGCATGTTTCGAAAGCACTTGGAATGTTCACTGAATGATCGAGTATCTGGTTCGGCGCATCCTTTATGCGGTGCCCATCCTTATCGGGGTGAATTTGCTCACCTTTGCTCTTTTTTTTATTGTGAACACGCCGGACGATATGGCGCGTATGCAGCTCGGCATTAAGCGTGTTACGCCGGAAGCCATCGAAAAATGGAAGCAGCAACGCGGATATGACAAGCCTCTGCTGATCAACAGCGCTGCCAGCTCAACACAGAAAATTACCGAAACCATCTTTTGGCAGAAATCGGCCAGCATGTTCGTTTTTGATTTTGGCTATTCCGATGACGGTCGCAACATCACTAGAGAGATCAGCACCCGCATGGGGCCAAGTTTAGCCATTGCACTGCCGACCTTCATGATTGGCCTCGTAGTCTATGTCAGTTTTGCGTTGTTGATGACGCTGTTTCGTGCCACTGCACTGGATATGGCGGGGGTGGCCCTGTGCGTGCTGCTGATGTCAGTCTCCAGCCTGTTTTACATCATTGGAGGTCAGTTTCTGGTCAGCAAGCTTTGGCATCTGGTACCTATCTCGGGCTATACGGGCGGAAGTGATGTCTTCAAGTTCGTGCTGCTGCCGATTGTGATCGGTGTGATTGGTGGTGTTGGATCCAGCAGTCGCTGGTATCGCACCATCTTCCTTGAGGAGATCGGCAAGGATTACGTTCGTACTGCACGTGCCAAGGGTTTGTCCGAGTTGCGCGTGCTGTTCACGCATGTGTTGAAGAACGCAATGATTCCTGTCTTGACCGGCGTGGTGGTGGTCATACCGCTGTTGTTCATGGGTAGCTTGCTGACCGAATCGTTTTTCGGCATTCCCGGTCTGGGGAGTTACACCATTGATGCGATCAATGCCCAGGACTTTTCCGTGGTGCGGGCAATGGTGTTTTTGGGCTCGGTGCTGTATATCACAGGCCTGATCCTGACCGACCTTTCGTACACGATTGTCGATCCAAGGGTGCGGCTCACATGAATTTCATGCCGGTTATCCTGTGGAGCGATGCTTTGGTATTCCTGCTGCTGGCGGCCGGAGTAGGCGTTGCATGGTACGTCAGGAAGCACGAGCATTTGCTGCTACCTTGGCGACGGGTTGCACGTAGCGGCGTGGCGGTTGTTTCACTGCTGGTTCTGATACTTTTTCTTGCGGTCGGCATGCTGGATACCTTTCATTATCGGGCTGCGCTGGAAGGGGGGAGCAAAGGCGAGACAGTTTATTCTTCTGAAGTGCTGAGTGTTTTTGACAAGCTGGTCGAACCGTTGCGTACCCGAAATGAAAAGTCCTATTCGGCGCCATTGGCGGTGACGTTGTATGCGAAGGAAAGCCTGACTGACAGGCAAGGTAATGTCGTTCGCGATTATCCGCGGCTGCAATATGGCGGCGCGCATCTGGCCGAAGCGGCACAGCGCGGCGCTGATGTGATCAAAAGAGCTTTGGTCGGGGCCTTGGCCGGAGTGATGGCGGGTCTGTTACTCGTTGTTGCTGCAAGGTACGGGTTAGCAAAATATGGCTTGCCGTTGCGACCCCTGTCTATTGCAATAGTGATTATCACCATCCTGCTCGGCGTTATTGCTAACCTTGCCACGGGTTACCATGTGCTCGGCACCGACAAGGTCGGACAGGATGTACTTTATTTATCATTGAAGAGTATCCGCACCGGCCTGATCATCGGCACCGTGACTACGCTGGTGACGTTACCATTGGCATTATTCTTCGGCATCGCGGCGGGCTATTTCCGTGGCTGGATCGACGATGTCATCCAGTACATCTACACTGTGCTGAGTTCTATTCCCAGTGTGTTGTTGATTGCGGCGGCTGTTCTGATGATGCAGGTAACTATTGATACACATCCCGATTGGTTTGCAACCTCGGCATCACGGGCCGACCTCAGGCTGGTGTTCCTGTGCCTGATTCTCGGTGTGACCAGTTGGACCGGGCTGTGCCGCCTGCTACGCGGCGAAACGCTGAAGCTACGCGAAATGGAATACATCCAGGCGGCGCAGTCGTTTGGCGTTTCGTCAATGCGTATCTTGTCGCGACATATCCTGCCGAATGTGATGCATATCGTCCTGATTGCGCTGGTGATGGATTTTTCGGCGCTGGTGCTGGCCGAGGCGGTGTTGTCCTATGTCGGTGTCGGTGTCGATCCGACCATGATCAGCTTTGGCACGATGATCAACGCGGCACGTCTGGAAATGGCGCGCGAACCTATGGTTTGGTGGGCATTGGCCGCCGCATTTGGTTTTATGCTGACTCTGGTGTTGGCTGCCAACCTGTTTGCCGATGCGGTGCGAGACGCCTTTGATCCGCGATTGAATCGGACCGTCGCATGACTTTGCTAAAAGTTGAAAAACTGGTCTCCCAACTGGGCAACGGGGCTCGTATTGTTGACGGGGTCACGTTTGATATATCTGCGGGCGAGACCTTCGCGCTGCTGGGCGAATCCGGTTGCGGCAAATCGATGACCGCGCTTTCTCTGATGCGCCTGCTCCCTGACGGTGTGCTGAATACCGGTGGTACGGCTCAGGTTGATGGTGTTTCATTGTTTGAGCTTCCGGAACGCGAAATGCGCGATGTCAGGGGCGGCAAGATGGCGATGATCTTTCAGGAGCCGGGACTGAGCCTGAATCCGGTGATGTCCGTGGGGCAGCAGATTATTGAAGTTCTGGCTTTACATCAGCGTCTGGGCGTCGACGAGGCAAAAATTCGTTGCGTCGAACTGCTCTCGCAAGTTGGCATTCCGGATGCGTCTCGTCGTGTTCACGAATATCCTTTCCAGCTTTCCGGTGGCATGAGGCAGCGCGTGATGATCGCGATGGCGCTGGCGGGCAGTCCCAAGCTGTTGATCGCCGACGAACCCACGACCGCGCTGGATGTGACTATTCAGGCTCAGGTGCTGGGGCTGTTGCGTGAGATACAAGCTGGAACTGGCATGGCGATATTACTGATTACACATGACCTCGGTGTGGTAGCTGAAAATGCCCATCAGGTCGGCGTGATGTACGCAGGTGAAATTATCGAACAGGCCTCGCGTGAGCAACTTTTTGCGAAGCCGCTTCATCCCTATACTCAGAAGCTGTTTGCAGCATTGCCGGATATTAAACAACGCGGCCACGCCCTTGCCGCCATACCGGGTAGTGTGCCCCCTTTGGGAACTGTCTTCAAAGGCTGCCGCTTTGCTCCCCGTTGCGATAAAGCATTGGGGATGTGTGGTGAGCAGGCACCGCCATGGATAAGGATGCCTGAAGGAAGATCTGTTCAGTGCCATCTTTATTCTGGCGGGTACACTGTGGATACATCACCGGACAACAGCGCTGACCTGTCACAAAGCGTCCCTTTACACGCAGTGCCGTCAAACGCACTCATCAAGGTGGAAGGGTTGCGAGTTCATTTCCCGATCCACAAGGGGATATTGCAACGGGTTACTGGACAAGTAAAAGCAGTCGATGACGTGGCGCTGGAAATTCATCAGGGCCGAACATTGGCGCTGGTAGGGGAGTCGGGTTGCGGCAAAACGACTCTGGGCAAAGCCCTGTTGCAATTGATCAAACCAACCGCAGGCAGCATCATGTTTAAGGATAAAGAGCAGATCGGCTCAAAAGCCGAACGCGCTTCAATGCAAATGGTGTTTCAGGATCCTTATGCCTCACTCAACCCAAAGATGCGAGTAGCCGAGATACTTGAAGAGGGTATGAGGTCGCTGAATATTGCCAGAGACGGTGTTGCACGGCAGGATCATATTGACAAGCTGCTGGAGAAGGTCGGGCTTGATCTTGCTGCCAAGTGGCGATATCCGCACGAATTTTCAGGAGGCCAGCGGCAACGCATTGCAATTGCGCGCGCTCTTGCCGTGTCGCCGCAGCTGCTGATCTGTGACGAGCCCACCAGCGCGCTGGATGTGTCGGTCCAGGCGCAAATATTGAACTTGTTGAAATCACTCCAGCAAGATTTGAATCTCAGCTATCTTTTCATTACCCACAACCTTGCAGTAGTGGAGTACCTCGCTCATGAGGTATGTGTTATGTATCTGGGTCGCATTGTAGAACGAGGGACTGCAGTAGATGTGTTGCACTCGCCAAAGCATCCTTATACGCAAGCACTCTTATCTGCGGTTCCTCGCGTTGATGGGGAGGGACGTGATTTAATTCGATTAGAGGGGGACATGCCCTCGCCAGCCAATCCGCCCAATGGGTGTCATTTTGCGCCGCGCTGTAATCATGTCAGCGAGTCATGTCTCTCAGCTTACCCATCAGCTTTCATGCAATCTGAGACGCATTACGTGCGCTGTTATTTGCATTCTGGCAAATAACATTAGCATTTTGTGAGGTGGAGGGGGTGTTGAATTGCTGTTGAGTTCAGTAGCTGGTGTTCAGATATCTTTTCGGCTTGCCTTGCTGAAGGCAGCTTTTGCGCTATTTGTTTTGCGTAAATCCGATTTATTGATTTGAACCACTTTGGAGCGATGTTTTCTTTTGGAAGAGCCTCGGTCGGCAAGTACGATATTGAAGCGTTTGCCAACACGTAAAAATGTACGACCATTGTTGGCCTCGATCAGTTGAGCCTGGCTGACACCAAAACGTCGTGCGATGGTTGAGATCGTGTCACCTCGACGTACCGTATAACGAACCACGCCGAGCATTTCAGTCACGGCGGATGGATGCATGTTAAAAGCAGTGAATTCACCTTGTTGCGTCTCTTCTGTGATGGGAACGAGCAGAGTCTGGCCATTGCTTTCGTTCGCATATTTGGAAAGGCCGTTGGCTGAGCGTAACTCCTCCAGTGACATGTCAAATTGTGAGGCTACATCTTGAAAGGATTCGCCTTTTTTACTTTGGTAAGCCTGCCAGGAAACCAGTCGCTGGTCGGTTTTTGCCAGATTGCTTCGAAATGTGTCAACCTTGTCGATAGGCAGTAATAGTACGTTGGTGGTTTCTTGCAGAATAACAGGGCGATTATGTCCGGGGTTAAGCGCGTTAAATTCATCCATTGAAATATCGGCCAGTTCAGCGGCAACTTTCACGTCGATATGTTGAGCGGTAGCAACAGCCTCAAAGTAAGGCTCATCAGGAATTTCAGTTAGCACCAGCCCAAAATGCTCTGGGTCATTGACAATATTTTTAACTGCCAGCAGTTTGGGAACATAGTTTCGTGTTTCTCGTGGCATTCTCAGACTCGTGTAATTTGTCGGTTTCCCACGCTTCCGGTTATGTGCCTGAGCACGGGCAACAGCATTCTCGCCCCAGTTATAGGCTGCCAGTGCCAGCTCCCATTCGCCGAACTGGTTGTATAGCTTTTGCAGGTAATCAAGCGCGCCGTTGGTTGCACCAACGATATCCCGGCGACCGTCATACCACCAGTTTTGCTCAAGGCCGAAGTGCTTGCCGGTAGAGGGGATGAATTGCCAGATGCCAGAAGCACTTGCTACCGAGTTGGCTCCCGGATTAAAGGCGCTTTCAATTACCGGTAACAGTGCGATCTCAGTAGGCATGCCCCGACGCTCTACTTCTTCAACAATGTAAAACAGGTACCGGCGCGCACGATCGGACATGCGCAGTACATATTCCGGATTGCGTGCATACCATTTTTCATGCACGGTAACGAGTTTGGAATTCATGTCGTGCATCGTAAATCCAGCCCGGATGCGTTCCCACAAGTCTGAAGCTTCTATATGAG
>Ga0224495_10001511_pt1 | contig 16261 bp, 14 predicted proteins | sample SF_Jul11_sed_USG_FD_168128 | JGI IMG/M metagenome (GOLD analysis project Ga0224495, IMG submission 168128) | Sediment microbial communities from San Francisco Bay, California, United States - SF_Jul11_sed_USGS_4_1 | ecosystem: Environmental > Aquatic > Marine > Sediment | place: USA: California... | reverse complement strand
CGGAGAAGGCTTGCAGGTCTTCAAGCGTATCTCTTCGGATATCCGCTTCCAGTTAGTTGCCATGTAGACGTCGAGTTCCCTGACGGTAACACCGCCTACCCGGAGTGTGTAAAAATTATCTTTTCGATATCGCATAACGTATTTAAGGATAAAAACACTAATGGAGACTTTGAATTTTAAATATATTCCTTTAAGGTCATAACTCCCCATTACTTGTTGTTTTGTCACCACCAAAAACAGGCTTTACACCTGAGCGATTACGGGTTCAGCAGGCTCCAGTAGTGAGCAATTTCTTATGTATTAAATACGAATTTACCGTAAATTATTTTTTTCGCGCAATGGATCTGGTTACATATTCCCTGAGGAAATAAAATCCGGCAAAAACCATTGCGAAAAAGATAAGGTATACAAAAAAAACAATCCATAAGGGAATCAATACAACTGACAGGCCAAAGAGTACCCATCCGATCGTGGTCATGACTTGAATGACTTTATTGCCTGTCGTTTTTATGTTCTCTGAGTTTAACTCGATCATTTACGATTATGCACATTTAACCGGTATATGGCAAGTAAAGCTTTATTTAAAATAAACTAAAACGATAGTAATAACTGTACGAGAATAATTTTTACAATCGTGGCGACGGGGTAAACCGAGGCGTAGCCGATCTTGGGCAGGTCGTTTTTCGTTTGCTCGGCGGCATAGCCAAGAACGGCCGGCTGGGTAAACAAGCCGGCGAGAACCCCGATAAGCAGGTTCATGGGAATGTGTAAAAAACGATGGCCGATCCAGAGTGTGACCAGAGCGACGAGAAAGGTCAATAACGCGCCGGTTACAAAAAATATATTCCTTTAAGGTCATAACTTTCCATAACTTGTTGTTTTGCCACCACCAAAAACAGGCTTTACACCTGAGAGATTATGGGTTCAGCAGGCTCCAGTGGTGAGCAATTTCTTATATATTTAAGGAAAAAGATTGACGTCAGGGTTGTGTTCTTTTTTTTGCAAGTTGAATTCTAAATTTAAAACAGATAAGAATACTGATGCGGGATACAATTCTTAAGGAGAATAAAATGGATTTAAGAAAATTATTTTTTAGAGTACTTGTCACTATGGGATTTATGGCGGCATTTGTCGTTCAATCAATCTGGGCAGAAGAAGAAAAGGGGCATGCTCGCCATGCGCCGCATTGGGCTTATGAAGGGACAACAGGGCCTGATCATTGGGGTGAATTTTTTAATACTTGTGGAGTGGGGAAAAGTCAGTCGCCGATTGATATTAAAGGTCCCTTTACGGATATAAAGTCAGCAATTAAAATCAGCTATAACAAAAGCAAGCTTAAAATTCTGAACAACGGTCATACGATTCAGGTAAACTATGATGCCGGAAGCTCTATTACAATTGACAACAAGAAATATGATCTTCTTCAATTTCATTTTCACCGACCCAGCGAAGAGCGTATAAACGGCGAACGGAAGGCAATGGTTGCCCATTTTGTCCATAAAAGTGCTGATGGAAAATTGGCTGTGATTGGGGTATTGCTCGATAAAGGGCAAGAAAATTTGCTTGTAAAAACGATCTGGGAAAATCTTCCAAAAGAAGAAAACAAAGAACAGGTAAAAGATATTGAAATCGATGCATCGCAGCTTTTGCCCAAAAATCTGGCATTTTACCACTTTACGGGTTCATTAACGACTCCTCCTTGTACAGAGGGAGTTTCGTTTTATATATTGAAAAACACAATGCAGGTTTCGGATCAACAGGTTTCGAGTTTCCCTTTCACCAACGCGCGTCCAACACAGCCGCTAAACGGAAGAAAAATATTTGAATCCAAATAACTTTTAAATTATATCGGGATCTCGAATGAGGTCCCGATATTCTCTTATTCCAATTCTTTGTTTAATGCTTCGAGTTGCGCATGTTGGCGCTCCCATTCTGCGATGGACTCATCTAATAATCTACGGTGATTTTCTTTTTCTTTTTGAAGAACCGAAATTTCAGCCTGGGTTTTTTTATCAAAGATTTCAGCAGTTGTAAAAATCGTTTCGATCTCTTCCAGTTGTTTTTCGTACGCTTGAATATTCGCTTCAATTTTTTTGGTCGAAGTCTGTAGTTTGTTGCGCATGCTCTTTTTTTCTTTCCGCAACTCATATTGATTTCCACCTTTCCCGGAGGTTTCGGCTGATTTTTTTCCGTTTTATCTGGTTTTTGTTTTTTCACAATAAAACGATTGAGGTAGTCTGTACCAAAATTTTCAAGAAATTCATCATAATCGCCCTGAAACTTTCTTAACCCATCTTCAGAAATTTCAAAAATACTTTGAGCAATTTTTGATACGAAACTTTTATCGTGACTGACAATGATGACAGTACCCTTGAAATTTTGTAACGCATCTTCGAGCGAGGAAATACTTTCCATATCCAAATGGTTTGTCGGTTCATCAGGCAAAAGCACGTTTGGTTTTTCAGAGATTATTTTACCGAGATTTAAGCGGGCTAACTCGCCGCCGCTCAGAGTAGAAACAGATTTTTCAGCTTCATCTTTTGAAAACAAAATGGCGCCCAGAATACAATATATTCCTTTAAGGTCATAACTTTCCATAACTTGTTGTTTTGCCACCACCAAAAACAGGCTTTACACCTGAGAGATTATGGGTTCAGCAGGCTCCAGTAGTGAGCAATTTCTTATATATTTATGTTTAAGTATCTGTTTCAATTTTTATTTTGTATTCATTGTGGTCGTACCGCTCCAGTTCGAATCGACACCATTTTGTATATTGGTCTGGCATCTTTCTATATAGAGTTTCACGATAGGGTCTTCGAGGGAGCGCGCATTGATTTTTTGTAATTTTTCCAGGGACTCTTTGAATTTTGATGAAAAGTAGAGTTGGAGAGCTTCGTTATAATCGGGTTTTAAAGTTTCTTTGTTGGCAACAATTTCGGGCGTATCTACGTTGTATATCTCATATATGGAAATGGATTCAACTTTTCCTTTTACATTAATTTTGTCAATGAGCCGAAAATAAAAGAGTTCAGGGTTTTTCAGCTTTTTAATGGTCATCTCGCTGACAATAATCCTCAGATTGTATATTTTGGTAACCCCTTCGATTCGCGATGCCAGATTTACCGCATCTGAGATAACAGTACTATCCATTCTTTCTGATTCGCCGACCGTTCCAAGCATGAGGTTTCCTGTATGGATTCCGATACCGATATTGATGGGGCGGTAACCGGCTCTGGCTCTCTCTTCGTTATACTCAACCACTTTACGCTGCATCTGGATGGCAGTTTTTATTGCATCATCTGCGGTTGTGGGGAAAAGAGCCATTACGGCATCTCCTATATATTTATCAATAATTCCCTTGTTATCTCTGATTAGTGGACCCACTCTTTTCAGGTAGGCATTGATAAAGTTAAAGTTTTCTTTGGGGGACATGCTTTCCGACAGGGAGGTAAAGGAGCGTATATCTGAAAAAAGAACGCTCATTTCGCTTTGGACCTGGTCTCCGAGTTTTACATCAATAATGCTTTCTTTACCTAAAAGTTTCAGGAAAGTATGAGGAACAAAGTGGTCGTATGCCTTTAATAATCTCTCAAGATAGGAGGCGTAGTCTTCAATCGTTTGAGCCATTCCATTGAAGCTGTTGCTAAGCTGGCCAATTTCATCTTTTGAGCGAATGTTGGATCGCATACTGAAGTTTTTTTCTGCAAACGATTTGCAAACTGCGGTTAACTGGATAATTCCCCTGGTAATAAAAGAGCCCGATACCATGGATGCAATAAAAGCAATAATGATACTGATGATTATAATGGCAATGGAGTAGAGGGTGGCCTGTTTCAGGGACGCTTGAATATTCTTGTCACTCATATCAAGGCCAAGAATACCGAGGTATGTTTTACCGTCTGCGGAGTAAATCGGCATATATGCGGAAATCGCATTCAGGTTGTACTCTTCATCATAAACCAGATTTTCTTCGGTTAACCCCTTTTTTTCATAAAGAGCTTTTCTTAGAAAGAACATCTCCTCTGGATCTGAAATGTCGTACTCCTGGCCAAAGTGAGAGATCTCTTCACTTTTTTCATTTGATTTTTTTTCTTCTTCAACGAGGGAAAGTACATCGGCATCCACCACGAACCTGCTGAATCCCGGTTTTTGACCAGGCATCAGCGTGTATACATACCGGATGAGATCGGGTTCAATGTCGCGTATTGCGTTTAATTGTTGATAGATTACTTGATAAGTATCTGAATTTTCAATGGAGTCGACCTCTTTTTCTGTCAAATCTTCTTTTACCAACCTGGTCAGGTTTTCATATGAATTTAAATCAAGGGTGGAAACTCCGAGGCGGGCAATATTCATGATTCTGCCTTTCATTTCGGAGATCAGGGAGTTTCTGAGGAGAGTGTATGAAACGGCGGCGGAACTTCCTACAATAAGGGCGCTGGTAATGGAAAATATTAATATAATTTTTGTTCGAATACTCATTCCAAGAAACTATTAAAGTTTAGTGCAATGTCAACTCAATTTGCAAATTATTTAATATGAGTAGAGCAAATTCAAAACGCAAATGCAATCGGTGGGCGATCATTAAAGATGATCTAATGAAAAGGTCTCATAGTTACCATAGCCTGAATAGTCATATTGTGTTTTCGACAAAAAAACGCACGGAACCGGATAGTTTTTCTGTTCGATACAGGCTTCTACCGGGCTCTTTCAAGCGCAGTAAAATTCTTTCAGGATTATAGGGAAGGATTTTTTTCGCTTTCAACTCATCGGTAGATATCATAATAAATATGCGATTTATAAACACACACGGTTCAATAATATAGGGAAGGGGAACAGAAGGTTAACCAACGCCCCTGCAGTTTTTGTTGGATGCACGGACTGACGCCCCGCTATTAATAAAGGTTAAAGGAAGCAATAAAATTTGCTGTGCAAATCAGAAAAGGGCAACAGGGTGGTTTGTGTGGATAAAATATACTGTTTTTCTGCTGGTTTTTACCGTTGCAAATTGTGGAAATGTTACCACTCGTTTTGAGGGTACGGTTTACGATAGTCTGACGAGAACTCCGCTTGGGGGCGTTACGGTGTCGATGGAAGAGGCCGATGCCCAGAAAGTGGGAATGGGAAATAAGCTATATGTTATAACAACCGGATCTGATGGTAGATATGATTATTCCGTAGATAATTTTGTCGTTTTTAATGGATATTGCGGACCAAACGCCCTTGTCCGTGTTTCAGCGGCCAATTATCAGCCCCAGGAGTATTTTATGTGGAGTTGTACCACCACAACCCATGACTTTTTTCTTTCTCCCTGAATATACCTGGAAACAGGGGACGATCTCGTTAAACGGGATATCCTTTGGTCTTGATTTTTTTTACCTGGTTTTAAATATTTAAAAGGGGTAGCGCGCAACCGAGTGCGCGCGAGGGGAGAAAAGGAAGTTTGCAGCCTCGTATCTTGTACGGGGCTGCCGGGAGCGAAGAGCCCATTTCTCCCCTTTTTTATAATTACCGGTCAAAGTAAAATTTTTCTGCATTAATTGGTATTTTATAAGTTTCGACGATTTTATCTATTCATAGATCATCCATTCATGGTTTTTCATACATTAAAATTGTCGTATTGATGGAAGCTTCCACTCTTTTTTTAAGAGAGGCAATGATATAAAAATATATTCCTTTAAGGTCATAACTTCCCATAACTTGTTGTTTTGCCAGTAAACCCACATTTGTGCTCAACGCCTTGCGGCATCCAAGATTGAAACATTATAGTTATGCAACCATCTACCTTTAGACTCTTCATCGTGCTCAACGCCTTGCGGCATCCAAGATTGAAACATCCCATTTTTACAATGCCTTGCAAACGGTCAATTTTCTTTTCCAGAGCAATGTATAAATTTTTAATCAAGCATCTAAATTGAAAGCTTTTTGAGGCCTCTGGAAATCTAAAATATGGCTTATTCATATCATTATGTCACTAACAAACCGGGGTGCTTGATAAAATACTTGATTTGGCATTAAATTATTTTGAAATTTTCAGAGTCATGACCGGTTTTTACAGAAGGGTTCATTTTTTCAATATTTCTTGCACATGAGTTGCAAAACCGCAAATACATAACTTTATCTGCTTCTGTGATTTTTTTAGTGATTTCCCATTTCATTCTTTCCAGATCGCGGTCGTTTACAAAAACCCGGAAAACACTTTCTTGCAATCGGTAACCAAAGCCTTCCAGAAACTTTGCTACTTTTCGCAGTCTTCGCGGATCAGAAATGTCATACGAAACAATCCAGAATGTTTTCATCGCAACCTCGCCCTCGCAAACAAACCAGCCTGATCGCTCCATTCTTTTTCCAAAAACCGCGCCTCCATTTCTATCATTCGATAATAGGTTAAAGAATAACCCATCACCGGATGTTTCCATGTGTCGTTCAGTCTTGTTTCATAGATGGTAATCGCTTTTTTTCTGCCGCTTTCAGAAAGCCATACTTTTTCGGTTGTAACTTCAAAGTCTTCTTTAATATCCCAGCTCATCCGGTTTACGCTGCCAACCAGAGGCATATCGCAAACCGGGGTTCTAAATAATTCCATTAAATCAAGTACGAGAGGGCTGGCGCTGCTTCGTGGTGTATGGAAAAACCCAAAATCAGGGTCGAGACCTACTGCGATGATGGCCTGAAAAACGAATTTTACCATCTGTCAGAGCTTCATATTGCCGTATTTTTCTTTGAGGAGTTCCTGCGTTAGAATTCAGGCCGCCAATATAACTACCGCCGCTGGAAAACCAGTGAACAGGAATTTTTTGCCCACCCTGGTTTTATAGCCCGTGATATGTATGGTCTCTTTTTCGCGATGCGGAACAAACAAACGACCCGCTTCGTAATCATCCATTTCAAGGGAACGATTTTCTTCTGGCAGGCATACCGGAGCCAGAGAGCAACGCACACAGAGATTGGCATTTTCAGTAACGGGCGGCCTGTGAACTTCTGACCGGATTCTTTTTGCCCGCTCAATGGTGGCCAGAGTTTTTTGCCGTAACTGATCTGTGAGTTGTAATTTAACAAGAACATTGTCCCGGCGATATTTAACACGCCCCTCTTCAATAATTCTGCCGCTGGCTTCTTCAATGAGCAAAGCATAGGCCGTTACCTGAATGGCATCAGACTCCCATGCCTCTTTTTCTTTACCAGATGTTTTTGACCGCCCGATCTTGTGTTCATAAGGAATCCAGATACCGTCACGTTTTTGTAGCCGGTCGGCTTTTCCGGTTAAGCCCAGTTTCTCGCTGGTATATTCAAAAGTTTCGACTCTTCCAATATCTTCATTATCTACCCGGATTTCTTCGTGAAAATTTCTACCGGCGTAAACGCGCTCGTCGGCGATCAAAATATTTTCGACTTCTTCGAGATAGTAAAGTCTCTCGCAGTAAGTCAGAGAGTGAAGACCCATGACGCGAACGGGTAAAATATCATTCTCGGCAAAGACCATTATATTATCTCCATATATCCTGTACTGTCATTGCTGATGAATTCTTTAATCTCTTTCTCAGATTCTACTAAAAGAGAAATCAGTTCAGCAGGGGTAATATTTCCTTTGGTTATTCGTAAAATCTTTGGCGGAAATCCATTGCGTAAAAATATCGCTTCAAAATCGTTGTCGAATGAAACAATGCACAGATTATGTTGTCTGGCGAATTCCCAAACAACGTTATCCGGAGAAGATACAAGATTATGATGCTTTATGTGCGTTAATCCAGGAAAAATATTGCTTAATGGTATTACGATTTTATGGGAAATATTTTCGTCCAGAATTAACATTTTATCTCACAAGAAATGTTCTGGATTTTTCCTTTTCCGCAGAGAAGGCAAGGCAGGCCAGAATATCCTTATCTACAAGATCGGGATGTTCTTCGATAATTTCATCGTGAGTCATACCTTGGGACAGCCATCCCAGAACATCGCTGACAGTAATCCTGAGACCGCGAACACATGGTTTGCCGCTTCGCTTTCCCGGTTCCATAGTAATTCGCTCCAATATATTTTCCATATATACTCCTTTTGTTCAATAATAATCTACTTATGATGCGGCGTCCACACCCAGGCGGATTCAGGGGGCGACGGGTTTATCGTAAATCTTGATGAAATATCTCAAACAACCGCGAGTTGTCAACTGGTTTCTAATGAAAAGTATGGGTTACAATAGTAGAAATTTTTTGGGTCTCTTAAACCAATTCATGAGGGCATAAAAGAACTTTATCTACAATAGTAGAAATTTTTTGGGTCTCTTAAACAACCGGAATTCCTGAAGCATAGATACGATATCTACAATAGTAGAAATTTTTTGGGTCTCTTAAACTTTTTTTATTAATTGGTTTAACTTCCTATCTACAATAGTAGAAATTTTTTGGGTCTCTTAAACAATCCAAACGCGATTAAACCGGATATTCATCTACAATAGTAGAAATTTTTTGGGTCTCTTAAACACAAACCGCTATCCCTTACGTTGTAAGCATCTACAATAGTAGAAATTTTTTGGGTCTCTTAAACCATCCCGAAGTATTTTCGGCATATGGTCAAATCTACAATAGTAGAAATTTTTTGGGTCTCTTAAACTGACGAAGATTACGAAGCGAATACCGATCTACAATAGTAGAAATTTTTTGGGTCTCTTAAACGATTTACTGCCGGGAGGTACTGTTTAATCTACAATAGTAGAAATTTTTTGGGTCTCTTAAACATTTGTAATGCCGCGCGTTCGGTACGATCTACAATAGTAGAAATTTTTTGGGTCTCTTAAACTTTACTCTCCGTCCACCAAGACAATCATCTACAATAGTAGAAATTTTTTGGGTCTCTTAAACTCACTGTTCTTCAAGAACACATAGAACATCTACAATAGTAGAAATTTTTTGGGTCTCTTAAACTCAGGCCATAAAGTTCAACTTGTAGATATCTACAATAGTAGAAATTTTTTGGGTCTCTTAAACAACCCGCAGAAAACGAAAACATAGTCACATCTACAATAGTAGAAATTTTTTGGGTCTCTTAAACCCGTTTTGTTGTCAAAAAGCAGGAAATCCGGTTAAAAAGGCACCCAAATCGCTTTAAAACTGGCTTAATTTCCAATATTTGCATGCTTTCAAGCAACATTTGGTTGAAAAAAAACATATAGACTCAGGTTTGCAAGAGTTTTTTAAAAAATAATAAAATTAGATTCTTCATGAAGCGCGTACCCATATCGTTTTACGCGATTATTTTTTAAATCAAAGATAAATACGCTATCAGCTTCAGTAAACAATTTCTCGAAATTGTTTTTTATCTCCAAATGCACATTCTGTAATATTCGCTCTGAGTTTTCTATCTCATAAACCGAAAATTGCAATCTTCTACCATACATGCGTAAAAATTTAGAAAATTTAGTTCGTATTTTATCGTCTGATATATCATAACTTACTATTAACATTGTTTTTTTACTGCAAAAACAGGAAACTGCTCAAGCGATTTCTCTTTCATGATAAATCGGTAATAATCTCTGATAAACAAAAAAATCTCGTCTCTGTTCTCGAGAATATCTTTAAACAATACTTCTGTATATTTTTTATTCTTGTTAATTCTTAAAATATATTGATGGTTTTTTTGAATAAAGTCTTCTTTATTAAATTTTTTTAAATGAAAGGCATCCCGAACTGCTTTATCTACCAGACATCGAAATGGTTCGACAAGATCGCAGACCAGCGATTTTCTCTGATAAAAAAATCGATGATAAAAACCGTTATAAACATCAAAGCCATATATTTTCAAATTTGATTCAATAAAATTGAAAAGAAATGTATAACCAATATCGAGCAACGAATTCAGCTCATCGATTTTAGCTCTTGGTTTTCGGGAGTTCCAGCCGATATCTTCAAAATAGGCTTTAAAGTATATTTTACTGGCATTCCCTTCCATCTGGGCTGCCCTGTGATATAACCTTGTTGAAGTAGACCCAAACAGATTATGAAAATATATCGACCGGGGACAGAAAATGAAATCATTAAGATTTGCAATTTGAAGGTAGTCTTCCATAATATTATCCAGGCCCAAAATCTCCCATTCTACAACTTTTTTATTTGCGCTTCTACGACCTCTTTTTGTTGAGCATAGTTTTGCCAGTCTGTTTTGGTAACTGTAGCCGAGATTCACCGTAACTTTCTTTGGCTTTTTTAGAAGCAAGGTATTTCAGTTCTGCCTGCCATTTTTTTCTATCAGAAACCCACAAGTCCCATTCTGAATCTGATACATAAAGGTTCAGATCTTTTTCCGTTTTTCCGTCCTTGACCCACTGTTTAATGTGCTCATACATGATGATACCTTTACGGGCAATGTTATAAGCCCCATTTGCATCAGCATCTTTGGGCAAAGACGGGTTTTCCACATTTTCATAGATTCGTGAATCAAAATGATTTCCATTTATATCTCGAACAGGTGATAATAAAAAATTATCTTTTTGCCCTTTTTCCGGATCCCCTGAATTTCTTATTTGCTGAATAAGATCAATAACAAATCGGAGTGATTCCCAGGAGTTTTTTTCTTTATCTACTTTTTTTAGTTCTTTTTGATCCTTCATCTGCTGTAAAATTGATTCATTTTTATCATAATCTTTGAAGATTGTATCCAAAATTTCCTTTATATTATAAGATTCTATATGGTATTCATTCTTATCTTTGCCACGAACAGAACGATATCTTTCTAAAGCTTTGCCGCCGTTGCCGGACCATAATGTAATCTCCCGCCCTGAGTTTTTATCCGTATATTGCAAATAGTAATCGCCTTCAGAGTTACATGCGATTTCGTCAAACACAGAAAAAATCTGTTCCCGGATGGATTCTTCACTGCCTTTTTTTAAATAAATGCTTTTTCGCCAGCCAGTGACGGGATCTGTCACAGAAGTGTAATTGGCCCGGGTATACAGCATGATGCCAATCTGTTTCCGATTTTCGATATCTTGATAGTTCGTGACTGGCGGAGTCAGCTGCAGGGCTTTTTCTACGGAACCGATTTCTCCTGAAGGAGCATTTTTATAAACAAGATAATTCAGTTTTTTTGCCAATGCAAGCTCGAATTTCTGATATACTTGCTGTTCAAATTTCTGTCTGCTTCTTTTGAATCCAGTATTCAAATCTTCAAGGACTATAAATGTAGGTTTCAAATCATCTTTATCCTTTAACCTCTGCATTATTTCATGGACTACCAGAGAAATATATCCATCCTTAAGATTTGATATATTCCCTTTCTGTTGCCAGTTCAATTGCTTTTCTTTCCGTGTTTTCGCAGCTTCGGTGATTGCCTGCAAATAGTCTTTTTTATTGATTACATCAAGATGATTTTGTTCAATAATTTTTCCATTGAAGTCTACCAGGGAATAATAGATTAAATGTTTTTCGCCCCGGTCAATGCCCAAAAACCGGATGTCAGGCGATTCGCTAAAATGATCATTCACCTTTTCTGTCACATTTTTTTTAGTTGGATTAAAATTCAAAGTCGCCGACAAATGAAGGAGAAATTTTTCTTCAGTAAAACGTTTATCTTTAATAATATCGTGAGAAAAACGGCTTTCAGTTTTTCCATCACTTCTTCGAAAAATGGGTTGATTTGCATAATGAATCACTTTGTTTTCTATAGCTTTTTCTCTGAGGAACAATTCCCCTTTCCCCAAATCAATAGTTCCGATCGATCCGGCCTCCCTCATCAATGCTCTGAAATAAAGTGTATGAAGATTTTCGATCCCTTTATGATTTATTTTACGTTGGTGAGTTTCGTTATTGTTCAAATCTTTATTATTTATTTTAAATAAATACAAAGGTTTCTCTGTATCTTGTATTGCAGCATTAAATTCGGCCTTACTAACTGCAAAATAATTATAAATTTTATTTTCCCTGGCTATTTTCTGGAAATCACCGATTATTCTTTTTAAGCCGTCTATCCCGTTATAATCTGTGTTTATTATATCTTGTAGCTGCGGTGCCCTTGAAATGAAGTTTTCAGTATTTAATTTTAATTCTTCAATACTTTTGCTTAAAATGGCTATCAAAGGTTGATCCGTTAGAATAGATTGAAATTCTTTATTTTTGGATTTCTGGATTTTATCAAGTAGTGAAGTGGGCGTTATTTCTCCATATTTATTTTTTTTAATTATTTTTTTGGCCTCCTCAGCTAAGTCTGGCTTTCCCTTTGTGATTTTGCTGATTAACATTTCTATTTTTTCAATCAAAGATGCTTTATTTGCGCTGTAATTATCATCAAAGTATGTTGTGCTTTTGGCCTGATAATATTCCAATCTTTCAAAATTACTTTTATCATTTCCCTTTATTTTATTTTGGAGATGGCATCTGAATAACTTACTATTCTTGCTTATGCCTAGGTAGTAATCATAATTTATATTGTCAGAAGAAGATTTTGATTTCCGGAATATGTACCCACCATACTGTGTGGCATTGTCACTGTCAGAGAAACTATCAACGAAGCCATTTAAAAGGCTCCCATTTTCAAAGTTCAGCTTAAGTTTATTCTTTTTTACATCGTCTTGAGGCTTTTTAGTTAGATAATTTCTAACTAAATCATACCATCCAAACCAGTCAGCATCGCTGCTATGCAGCAAAGCTACCAGCATATTGGCCAACTCTGGATTGACCTGGTTTCCCTTAACTTTGGACTCTCTCACTTCGAAATCTTTTATCAGCCATAGCAACGACTTGGCTGTATCGAGCCATTCTTTTATTGTTAATATATTATTTTCATTTTTATAGTCAGATATCGCTAGTATACTTGGTGATTGCTCCAAAAATTTCAGAGCAAAACCTTCAATATCAGCGCAGATCAGATTAATTAAATTTTCAGCAGGACTTATATTTTCATCAATTATAGCAGAGCTTTCTTCGAAAACAGATTCTTTGAAAAAATCCTTTAACCTGATTTCACCTGATTGATTCAGAATTTCAAAGAGGCCGGATAATTCAACCGCATCATTAATCTTTAGCTGCTCTTCACGCTTTTTATCGTAAGAAGCTACTGATTTGAGTTTTTCTTTCAGCTCTTTATTTGTACCTTCTAAAGTTTCCTGAATCCGGTCTTTTATTTCGTGCCAGTTAGCGAGATATCTATTGGAGATTTTATCGATTGCTGCTTTCGACCAGTAAATGCCAGTCCAGCCATCATTCTGTTCTAACCATTCAAGAAATGTATGTACTGTTACTCTATCCTTTGAATCTGAATCCTTTGTAAAATATCGAACCCCCGCATCACTGATCAGTTTTAAGGTACCCTCAAGATTGAGAACATCTTCTGATTTATCGTTGGCATCTCTCTGCTGTGCTTCAGTATCATATTTTAATTCAGTGAATAGGGTCTTCTTTTTACCGCAACCAATCTGTTTATAGAGTGTTTTAAATGGTGGCAGTTTTCGAAATTCCGGTTCATTTTTTCTGGCTTGATTGTAAAGATTGATCAATAGATTATAATGACCGATTACTTTGTTATGTTTCTCTATACCGAATTGTGAAAGACATTCAGAGAATTTATGAATGGTAAACCAGTCTTCACTAATAGGCAGTGCCTCAATATACTTATTTGTCTCTGCATCTTTAATTTGTGTGGTGCGACCATTGTTTTTCAGATAATCAAGGGCATTCAAATATTCCTCTTTTCTTGAAATGGTCACCTCTGCAACACCAGAAGAATTTCTGGTTTTATAGGTTTTCCCAATGGAAAACTGAATGATATTATCACAGAATTTGGGTAGATTTTCATGGACAATCCGGGTAGCAACGGCCGTACTGGCTTCTTTATCTGATTCATAATAGTTCTCTCGGTTCTGATTATAGCCAGAAAAATATGTAAAAAAACCTTTGAAATCTGCAAGATACCCGGATGTTTCGGTGGATTTTTTACCCTTTGCATCAATAAGTTCTTTTTTGTTAATAAATTCAGGAACTTGTTCAGCTGATACAAGATCACTGATATTATTTTCTATGTATTTTAAAATTCCGGCCTGAGTCAGGTATTCGATACCTGCAGGTTTACTATTTTTGGATTTAAGAATTGGCTTGGATGTTTCTTCGTCCTTTTCCGTTTTTTTTCTCTGTCTGTCATTTGAATTGGATCTTAGCTTTTCTAATTCCTCGTTTTGGATATTGGCTTTCTCCGCGAAGGCATTGGCTGTCGTTTCAAAGGTAGCTCCAATTTGCTTTCTAAGGGAATTTTCAAGCTCGTCTAAACTCTTTTCCTTCCCTTTTAAATATTCTTTAAAGTAATCGGTATATTCAATTTTCTTAGCCGCATCTGCAGTAAGACTACCATTAATGATACTCTCGTGTATTCTGTCCATTACAGGTTTTAAAGCTGTATAAGCTGTTTTGATCTTTTTATCCTGTTCAATGATTTTTCCAAGCAGATCGGATGCTTTTTCCGGTGAAAGTCGCTTTCCGTCAGCTCCCACCGGCTTCAACTCAAACCGCAGAGTTTTACTGAGTGAGTATAGATTGGTAAATTCATCCCATATTGATTTTTGTTTATCCTGTTCGCTTTTTATCATTTTTTTCTCCAAATTATTTATTTTATTTCACAAAACAATATCTCTTGATTCATCATTATCTGGTCGACTTCAACTTTTTCATACCACACCTGTAGCCCCAAATGAGGACATTCAAATGTCCTTTTGTAAAAAAATCATTTCGCATAAACCTGGCGTTTCCCTAGCGGGATGTTTTCTTCGACTTCCAGATCGTAGAGTATTCCGCTGATCCAGGGGTCGTTCATTAAATTCATAATAAGGTTTCCCATCATTTACTGTATAAATATCTTCTTCCGGATGCTTCAGGTCATCGTAGAGATCGCTTTTTGCAATTGCCGAAAGCCACTCTTCTTCACTGACCTCTTCATCATCTTGAATAACAACCAGTTTCACCTTACCTGCCGATATATCTTTTATGGGATGTTCAAGAGTGATAGTTTTACCGTCATCGCTCAGATCTCCTGCTATATTTACTGCGTGTTTCATATTTACCTCTTTTGGTTAATAAATTCTTGTCAGTTAAAATTTATCATATCTCCAACCTCAATCCAAATTTACGATCATAAAATATCTTTTTACCATCTTTCAAAATTCTAATGGATCGAAAAGTTGTCTGTTTGCCAGCTTCTGTACTCAGGCTTCTTCAATTTGTTCAATCAGTTGAATAACAAGGCCTTTATCGTACATATAAAACCTCTCGGTCAATCCTCTGTTTTAGATGCGGATTCATTCTTTGGGAATACCGAATGACATCGACTTTTGTACCCAGAATGATCTCAAGTTCTGATTTTAAGGATGCCCGCTTAAAAAGGTCAGGTTCCATTTCGACCACGATATCAATGTCGCTCTCTTCGGTCGCTTGCTCTCGCGCAAGGGAACCGAATATGCCGATGCGTGTTATCGCGTATTTCTTTGTCAGCTCATTCAGATTTTTTTTTATCAATGAAATTACGGAATTTTTGTCTGGTATCATACATTTACCTCATTGTTTCTAAATAATTCAATAACAACATTATATCTGAGATGTCAACAATTCTATGTGCCACATTAAACATAGGTCGATTTCAGGTTCTTTATATCACATTCTCATCTATAAATGAGGACGTTCAAATGTCCTTTTGATAAAAAATCATTTCACACAACCCCGGCGTTTCTCTGGCTTTATCTACCAACGTTTGCGGCGGGTTAAGGATCTTTAAGTTTCCCAGCTTCGAAGCGGCATAGCTCAAGATCTCTGCCTCGCCATTGACGGTGATGTTGTTTCGGCTGAATTCTCCGGAAGGATCTTTTTCTTCAATTTCCAGATCATACAAAGTACCGTTGATCCAGACGCTTATGGAATACTGATAAAGTTCTTCCGGATTTATTGTTAGAGTTTTGGCGGCGGCTTCTTTCAATATAAGATTTGAAATTCCGGTTATAGCATATTGGCGTTTGCGAATATCGGTTTTGAAAAAACTGGTTTCTCCGAGAACCAGGAAATCGCTCCCGGAACTGGAATGTTAATGAGCTTGCGCGTTCACCCAAACTTCAGTTAGAATCATTCAAATTAGCGCGTACAAAAATTTAAAAAAAATAAAAATAAATCAAAAAAAATGCTTTACAATAAATAAAGACGTAATATTCTTAGATTTAGATTAAAATAAAATCAATAGAGCGCCAAACAGGAGAATAACATGACTAACAGTAATAAAAAAGAAAATGAAAATAATGAAATTC
>Ga0224495_10001510_pt1 | contig 16265 bp, 14 predicted proteins | sample SF_Jul11_sed_USG_FD_168128 | JGI IMG/M metagenome (GOLD analysis project Ga0224495, IMG submission 168128) | Sediment microbial communities from San Francisco Bay, California, United States - SF_Jul11_sed_USGS_4_1 | ecosystem: Environmental > Aquatic > Marine > Sediment | place: USA: California... | reverse complement strand
GCGAATTGGGCCGCTTCTTCCGTCTTATATCCTTCGGTGATCCGGGCGTCCACCCAGGTGACGTTTCCCGCCCCGTCCGGGATGGGGCTTCGGTTCAGCGCGGACACCCTGTTGCTCATGAAAAAAAGATACACCCCGTCGAACGAAACGAAGGGATAACAAAAGCTCTTCTCAAGGGAAGCTCGCTCTCAATTCCTTCCCCGATTTTAGCCTTTCCGGACCCAGAGAGTAGCAATTAATATACCAACTAGGACCCTATGGGCAGGACATCTCTTCCGCCTTGGCCCTGGGATCGGGTGCCGTCCGCAATTGGACGACCCCTGTCCGCACCCGGACAGAATCGAACCTTTCAGGCCTTGCGCGGTCCGATGGCTTTTACCCGCGGGCCTCCTTAAATCCATATGAATCACATGTCCGCTGGAGGAGAGGTCCGGCCGCCGTCAGGGCAACCTGCTCTAAGACATGCGCGGGCGGCGGCTTCCCGACCACGAACGTCAACACGAACAAGCGCAAGATCGATGAGAACAGGCCTTCCGGGCGCCTGAAAGAACAGGTGCGGATAGCGTCTTCCTCAGCGAGGGGATGGCCCGTAATTCACCTTGATCAGGCGGAGCTCGAACTCCTCGCATCACAATGAAGAATATCGGAAGGATAACAAATCCCTAGTTTTGCCTTGAAAAATCCATGAATTATTGACAAATATAGTCTATTAGACCATATTATCGTCGGAGGTTGGCTTTTGGATATCATCCCCTTGACCCGGGTTAAGGCGAGATTATCCGAGGTCATCGCCCGTCTCATTCATCGGAGGGAGGCCGTCGTGATCACCCGCAAGCGGATCCCCGTCGCTGCCATCGTCCCCTACGAGGAGTGGGCGAAAAAAACCGCGTCGGATAAGGAAGGATTGGCGGCTGCCGCCGGCGCTCTGGCCGGCTTCGACGCCGAGATCGACGCGATGGTCGAGGCCATCTACGCCGCCCGGTCGAAAGACAAGGACAGGGAAGTCCGCCTTTAATGTATCTCTTCGACACCGACGTCCTGAGCCGGGTCATAAAAGCGGCCCCCCCGAAGCCCCTGGTCGAACGCCTGTTGAACCTCCCCCGCGGCCTCCAATTCACGACTTCGATCAATGCCGCCGAGATCTTCTATGGGGCTTCCCGGATTGTCCGCCGCGACGACTTCATCCGGGCTTTCGAGGATCTCGTCCTGTCCCGTCTTACGGTTCTCCCGTTCGACCTCGGAAGCGCGCGGGTTTTCGGCCGGCTGAAAGCTTCGCTCGAGAAGCGAGGCCTCTCCCGCAGCGAGCCCGACCTCCGCATCGCCGCGATCGCTCTGCAACACCGCCTGACGGTCGTCACCGGGAACGTCCGTCATTTCTCGGGCCTCCCCGGTCTCGCCGTCGAGAATTGGCTGGAATAAAGGGTGAAGCCGCCGAAGATCTTTACTTGGCTTCGAAAACGAACGTGTCGTCGCCCGTGCAGCGGTAGTCGCTGGAGTAGAGCCGGGCTTCCCGCGGATTAGCTTCGTCGATACAAAGGCGGTAGGTCTTGCCGGCGACGAAGCTGGACCTCGCCATCAGCCCTCCGCCTCCAGCGCGCGGGTCGCGACCAGCAGATATCCCCCCGACAGAAGGAGCAGCGGTGACGACAGGACGCCTGGCGCCGGCCGGCCGAGATAGGCCGACGCGGCGAGGTGCACGAGCCCGTTGCCGACCATGACCAGCGACAGGGCATACGACAAGGGCCTTAGCCATCGGTCGCCGCGGAACGCGAACCGCGACAGCGCTCCCAGCACCACCACGGCCAGGATCAGGCCACCCAGCCAGAGTTCGAAGTCGAACGTGGGCAAGGGGATCCACGGGACGGAGCGCCTCAGTGACAGGACCCATGGATTCCAGAGCGACAGGAAATCGGTCAGCGTCTCGTCGACCACGTGGGCGGCAAGAGAGGCCGACAGCGCAAGCCAGGCGACACCCCAGCGACGCCTCGATGCCGTGAGGGATAGGGAATTCCTTTCCTTGCGCGGCCTGGGATCGCCGGCTTCGGGCTCAGAATTGATGCCGCCCCTCATACAGTCATGATATTCCCGGCCGCGGCCAAGTTTCAAGAGCGCGAAATCCGGCGGGACCGGAGCTCCATGATCCTTGTCTTCATGGCCCCGGCCAATGCTTCCCTTTGCGCTCGTAAGACTGAAGGGATAAGGAAACGGATTCGCCCGAATGAAATGGTACCGGTCATCTGTCCGAAAACGACCACACAGTGTCCTCAGACGGACATTCGGTTGAGGCGGCATCAGCCATGTTTGCCTCTCCATTCCCTTCCCTGGACGCAGGATATCTGTCCCCTCAGCGTTTTAATTGAGGTCCGGAGTCATATCCCCCGTCCCATAACTCGAGGTCCAAGTCTCTCCCCCCTCCAATTTCCCAGCTATCCCCGCCCGTCTCGCTCCCGACCCGAATGGCACGTATTTTGCTTTATTTGACAGCGAGGGAGCCTGACGACCAAAGGAGTCATGTCCACAAAGAAAACAGGAGGCGAGCCATGATCGACCTCGATCAGGCGAAGTCAGGCCGGAGGGAATTCCTCACGAAAATCGTGCCGGCGGCGTCAGTCCTCTATTTCGGGTGCAGTCACGCGTTGGTCCGCGCGGCCTCCGGAGCGAAATTCCCTTCACCAGAGGAAGCGAACAAGTTCCTGACCGACATGGAGCGGAAAATCACCTACAAACAATGGATCCAGCAGCGCCATAATAAATACATCGCTATCCTGAAGCACCTGGAAAACGACATCGGCCGGGAAAAGCTTCTGGAGATGCTCAAGAGAGCGAGCTACGAAGAAAACGTGAAGCTGGGCAAACAGTTCGCCGACCGGATTCCGTCCCTCCAGGCCTTCGCCGGTCCGTTCAGGAGCGAGACGAGCAGTGTCGGGCGGACCATCGTCCGCGAGATCATCGAAGACAGCGAAACCGCCTTCGAAATGAAGATCACCTTGTGCCTGGAGGAAATGGTTTTCCGGGAGGCGAATGCCGCGCACCTCGGATTCGCGTGCGTCTGTCACGCGGATTTCGGCCTGCCCGTCGGGATCAATCCCAAGCTGAAGCTCGTCCGGACGAAAACCCTCATGGAAGGGCACGACTGCTGCAACCACCGGTACGTCTGGGGGCCATAGGGTGGTCGTCGCTCCGGGCGCAGGAAGATTGAGGGGGGACAACGATGATCAAGAATTATCTCACCGTCACCTTGAGAAACCTGCGCAAACACAAGGCCTATTCTTTAATTAACATCACCGGTCTGGCCATCGGTATGGCCTGCTCGATCCTGATTCTCCTCTGGGTCCGGGACGAGCTCGGCTTCGACCGCTTCCACGCCAACGCCGGCCGACTCTACCGCGTCTACCGCGACGAAGCCGTGACCGCCCCCGGCTCCGGCTCGGCCCTGACTTCCCCGCCTATAGCCGCGGCCTTCAAAAAGGACTTTCCCGAAGTCCTCAAGGCCACCCGGTTCGGGACCTGGCAGCGCCGCCTCGTCGCCATCGGGGACAAGAGCTTCACGGAAGCCGCTTATATGCACGCCGACCCGGACTTCTTCGGGATGTTCACCTTCCCCTTCGTCAAGGGCAACCCTGAGACCGCCCTCTCGGAACCCTACTCCGTCGTTCTCACGGAGAGCGCCGCGGCGAAATATTTCGGCGTCGACGAGCCCCTGGGCCGCAGCCTGAATGTCGACCGGACCTTCGACGTCGTCGTCACCGGCGTCGTCCAGGACCCCCCCGCGAACTCCAGTTTGACGTTCGACCTGCTCTCCCCCTTCAAGATCCTCCTCACCGAGTATGTCGGGGACAAAAACAGCGAAAACTGGGGCTTCAATTCCTTCTCGACCTTCCTCCTCCTCGCCCCGAGCGTCCGCGCCGCGGATTTCAACGCCAAGCTCGAGGGCTATCTCCAGCGCTACGTCGAAGAGGACACCGACCGCCTCGCCGTCCAGCCGTTGACCGACATCCACCTCCGCTCGACGCTGGGCCACGACTATAACAACAGGGGCGCCATCAAGTATGTCTGGATCTTCAGCGCCCTGGCCCTCTTCATCCTCGCTATCGCCTCGATCAACTTCATGAACCTGACGACGGCCCGCTCGGCGAACCGGGCCCGGGAGGTGGGCCTGCGCAAGGTCGTCGGGGCCCGGCGTCCCCAGCTCGTGCGCCAGTTCTTCGCCGAATCGATCCTCATGTCCCTCCTCGCACTCGGCCTCGCCCTGATCCTCGTCGAGCTCTTCCTTCCCCCGTTCAACGCCCTTTCCGGGAAGGAGCTCAAGACGGATTGGCTCGCCAACCTTCCCGGCTTTATCGGGTGCCTCTGCCTGGCACTGGCTACGGGCTTCTTTTCCGGGACCTATCCGGCCTTCTTCCTGTCCTCGTTCCGGCCCATCCGCGTCCTCAAAGGGTCCTTGCGGACGGCCGGCGGGGGCTCGGCCCTACGAAAAACCCTGGTCATCATCCAGTTCTCCCTGTCGGTCTTCCTCATCACGGGGACCGCGGTCATCTCCCGACAACTGAATTACATGAGGACGAAGGACCTCGGATTCCACAAGGAACGAATCATCCACCTCCGTCTCTTCGGCGAGCTCGTGGGGAAATACCCGGTTATCCGGGAGCGCCTCCTCCGGAATCCCGACGTCGTTGCGGTCACGGCCAGCCTGTCCCTTCCGACCAACATCCAGAATTCCCCGGGAACCCCCGAGTGGGAGGGAAAGGACCCCGACGCCACGATGGAGATCAAGGCCGATTTCGTGGACTTCGACTACGCCGAGACCTTCGGCATCCCCATCGTCGCGGGACGGAGCTTTTCGCGGAATTTCGCCACGGATGCCGACGAAGCCTACCTCGTCAACGAGGAGGCCGTGAGGCGGATGGGGCTCGCGGCGCCGGCGGTCGGCAAGCGCTTCGCTTTCTGGGGACGGCAAGGCCGGATCGTCGGGGTGATGAAGGACGCCCACTTCCAGACCTTCCACCAGAGGATCGAGCCCCTCGTTTTCAAGATCTTTCCCGACTGGTTCCGGTTTCTCTATATCAAGGTCCGCGCCGGGGACACGGCGTCGGCCCTCACCTCGATCGAAAAAACCTGGACCTCCCTCGGTCTCGGTTATCCCTTCGACTACCGCTTCCTCGACGAGGACTTCGAGAACCTCTACCGGACCGAAGCCCGGATGGGAACCCTCTTTCGGACGTTCGCCGGCCTGGCCGTCTTCATCGCCTGCCTGGGGCTTTTCGGCCTGGCCTCTTTCATGGCCGAGCAGAGGACCAAAGAGATCGGCATCCGGCGCATCCTCGGGGCCTCGGTTCCACGGATTACGGCGATGATGTCCCGGGAGTTCGCTAGCTGGGTCCTGGTCGCGAACCTTGTTGCCTGGCCCGCCGCCTGGTATTTTATGAGCAGATGGCTCCAGGGGTTCATCTACCGGGCCGACCTGAGTCCGTGGTCGTTCGTCGTCTCCGGGGCGGTCGCTCTGGCCATCGCTCTCGTGACCGTGGTCACGCTTTCGGTGAGGGCGGCCTCGGGCAGCCCCGCCGACGCGCTGCGGTACGAGTAGAAGCGGCCGTTCTAGGGCCGCGGACCGAAATCGTGACGAAAGGACAAACCGACATGAAGACGCGTGGAATCGCACTTCTCTTCTGCCTTGTTTTTATGGGGGTCGGGGCGGCCTGCCGGAGAGCCGCGGATAGGGTCCCTCAGAATATCGGACCTCTCGAGGGCGTCCAGACTCCCTCCTCGATGGCCGCCGAGGGGAACGACCTCTTTGTCGTTGACGAGAATCACGTCGTGCGCGTCTACTCCATCGATCCGTTCGCTCTCAGGTTCACGGTCGGCGGGAAGGGCGACGGCCCGCAGGAGCTGAAATATCCCCCCAGCCTCTGGATCACCGCCGAGACCATCGTCGTCTCGGATTTCCTGAAGTCTCTCTGGTTCACGCGGGGCGGGCCATTCCTCAAGGCCGTGGCCTATTCCGACTTCCCCGACTTCAACACCGGCCAGGAGATGCAGCTCTTCCCCGCCGGCAACCGCCTCCTCCGCAACATCGTCGACCACGCCACCCGGAAAAGGACCGTCATTCTACTCGATGCCGAGCTGCGGCCGCTCGGGACCCTGTACGAGGGCCTCTTCGACTGGAACCAGGTCGGAGGACAGAGCGGATTCAACCTCCTGACCCACAGGATCGAGGTCGCGGCCGGGGACGGCGAAATCTTCGTCTCCGACACCGAAAAAGGCTTCTTCATCCGGGTTTTCGACCTCGACGGGAATACGGTCGCGACGATCGACCTCACCTCGAGCGAAGAGTCCGTCCCTGTCTCCGAAGACGACAGGGGAAGGCTCTTGGAGGAGGTCCGCCGGACCCGCTCGGAGAATGTATACAATTACGCCGCGGCCAACGCCCGTTATCCCGACGCTTTTCCCCGGATCCACCACGTCCGCTATTCCGGAGGGCGGCTGTACGTCACCACCCACCGCGAAAAGGAAGGCCTCCACGAAATGCTCGTCCTCGACACGCGCGGGAAGGTCCTCGACAGGCTTTTTCTCCCCATCCCGTCCTTCCACCATTTCCGCGGGCCTTTCCGGAGCGACCTCTTCGCCGCGTCCGGCGGCGCGCTCTACGAGCTCGTCCAAAATCCGGAAACGCGGGTTTGGGAGCTCTTGAGGACGGGCCTGTCGAAAAGATGAGCGTCAGGTTCTAGGCAGGAAACTCCAACAAGTCCCTAGATCCTCAATTATATGAATCGGCCCTCCGCCAATTTTTCCTTACCCAGTGCCGCCAAAGCCCTGTCGCACGATAAGAAACGAATTGATATCGCTGCCGGCCAGGATGAGATCGGTGAGCTTGGCGATTTCCATTTTATGGGGCCCCTTGACCTCGTTTATGATTTCCCCACCCGGATCATAGCACGGGCGAAACTAGCAGCATCTCAGGGGGTCAGCATAATCGCCGGATATGGCCTCAGACAAGAACGCTATCCGGATTTTCCCAAAAGACAATTCTCGTAGGATTCGCCCTGATGCGACACCTGTGATGTGACCTAGCACGTGCGCAAGTTATTGACAACTATAAAATATTATATGATATTAATTATTAATTAATATCGCGCCGGACCATGGATAAACGTCACTATCATCGCCCAGGTCTTGAAAAGGAAGACAGAATGCCTAGAAAAAAACCTGTCCGGGGGATCTTTGGATATATCACAGCTATTATGGCATCATCGCTGTTATTAGTCCTCTGGCCTCAAATAGGAAATGCCCAAGGTCAGACTTCTTTAGATAAGTCTGCGTCTTACTACAAAAAGAACTATACATTTACTGCCGATTGGTTCTATACCCGTATAGAAACATGGAACAAAATATTGGCTCCTTTCAAAAACAGGGCGGACGTCGCCTATCTTGAAATCGGTGTCTTCGAAGGAAGATCGCTCCTGTGGATGTTAGAGAATGTTTTAACGCATCCTTCGGCGCGTGCCACAGGCATAGATAAGTTCTCCGGCGCCCTCGAGAAGAGGTTTCGCGATAATTTAGACCTCTCAGGAGCCGCAAGTAAGGTCAAGGTGATAAAAGGATATTCCAATGTCGAGCTCAGGAAACTTTCCATCAATTCTTTTGATATCATCTATATTGACGGATCCCATTTGGGTAAGGATGTTTTCGTGGATGCCGCGCTCAGCTGGAGCTTGCTAAAAAAAAGCGGCGTCCTTATCTTCGACGATTACGGCTGGACGGTAGCCCCCCTTCCGGAAGACAGGCCAAAAATGGCCATTGATGCCTTTCTAGCTCTCTTTAAAAAAGAAATTCAAGTGCTTGAGAAAGGTTATCAGGTCATCGTCACAAAGCAAAGGTAATAAAAGCGCATCTTTAGTCTAAGCAATGGGTCGAAGCTTTGGGCCGTCGACAATTCTAAATTCACCTCTATTAAGGGAGAGAACGAACTCTTTTGTAGCACTCTATTTGGCTTCGAAAACGAACGTGTAGTCGACCGAGTAGCGGTAGAGGTCACGGCTCCAGGTTCATCTTCCGCAGCAGGGCCGGATAGGCCGGGTGAGATCGCAGCTGATCGTAGGTCGGCGCAATCTTGAGCGATGTCACAGTGACAGGATCACGCTGTTCGATACTCCTTTCGATCCACTCCAGGCCCTTGTCCAGCTCTCCCACGCCCATATGGGCCCAGGCAAGAGCGCACGCGGGCACATAGGTCGACCGCTGTCGCGCCGTCAACTCCTCCAGGAGTTGCCGCGCCTCAGCGTTCCGGCCGGCCCTTCCGTAGAGGCGGCCCAGCGTTCCCAGAATCAACGCATTGCCCCCGGAGAACTGGTTCGCCTTCTCGGCCGCGGCGATGGCCTCGTCGAACTGCCCGAGATGCGCATAGGTGATCGAGAGAAACCAATAGGAGAAGGAGAACGTCGGGTCCAGATCGATGGCGTGCCGCAGTTGCGCGACCGCCGGCTCGAACTCCCTCATATTGTGGAGAAGACACCCCAACAGCGAGTTGTAGAATGGATCGAGAGGATCCAGCTCCAGCGCCCGCCGCATTTCGGACGTGGCCTGCTCCACCCGCCCCAGCGGCAGAAGGAACCACATGGCGTAGCACCAGGCATAGTCGTAGCGGACGACAGCTGAAGAGGGACTCAACTCCAGGGCCCGGCGGAATTCGCGCTCGGCTCCGGGCCAATCGAATTCGCCGCTGCCCAGCACGGTTCCCAACGCGCTGTGGGCGTCGGCGATCGTGTCATCGAGTCTGAGGGCCTCGAGCGCCGCCGACTTGGCCCCGGAGAATGCCTTCCGCGGATCCGTGGCTCCCCAAAAGGCGCTCCAGAAGTAGGATTCGGCCAGCATGACATGCGCCAGGGCGTAGTTCGGGTCGAGCGCGATGGCCTGTTCGCAGTACCGCCGGCCCGCCTCCCGTCCTTCCGGCGTCATCTTCAAGAGGCGATACCGGGCCTTCAGACAGAGGTCGTAGGCGGCGGGATTCTCCGTATACCTCTTGACGAGCGGACGGTCCCCCGCCAGCCGCAGCCGCAGCTTCTCCACAATGGCCTGCGAGATCTCGTCCTGAATGGCGAAGACGTCGGTCATCTCACGGTCGAAGCGCTGGCTCCACAGATGGTACCCGTCGCTCGCCTTGACCAGCTGCGCCGTCACGCGGAGGCGATTGCCCGCCCTGCGCACGCTTCCCTCCAGGATGTGCTCGACGTTGAGCCGCGCGCCGATCTCGCGGACGTCCGCCTCCTTGCCGCGGAAGGCGAAGGCTGAGGTCCGCGCCATCACGCGCAGCCCCGGCACCTGCGTGAGGGCGTCGATGATGTCCTCGGCCAATCCGTCGCTGAAGTACTCATTCTCCTTGTCCGCGCTCAGGTTCGCAAACGGCAGCACCGCCAGCGAGGGGATGCGCGGGGCCGCTGCCACGCCGGGAGCGGTCGCCGCGCGTCCGGAATCGAGTTCGCGCTTCAGCCGCGTCAGGTCGACCAGCAAATCCCTGGCGGACTGGTAGCGGACCTCGCGGTCCTTCTCGAGCGCCTTGTCGATGATCCGTTCCAGGCCGTCGGGCACGTCCGGATTCAGGCGCACGGGAGACGTCGGCGCCTGATGCAGGAGGCTGTCGAATTGCGCCGCCGACGTGTCCCCGCGAAAGGGCAGGTCGCCCGTCGCCATCTCGTATAGCACCACGCCCAGCGAGAACAGGTCGGTCCGCGCATCCAGGTCCTTCCCGAGCGCCTGTTCCGGCGACATGTACGCCACCGTCCCGACGGCCGTGCCGGGGCTGGTCAGCTGCTCGGGGGCCGTCCGCGTCGCCAGCAGGTCCGCAGGGGTCTCGGTCGCGGCACGCCGTTCCGGCGCCAGCTTGGCCAGCCCGAAGTCGAGGACCTTGGCCCGCCCGCGCCGGGTAACGAAGATGTTGGCCGGCTTGATGTCCCGGTGGATGACCCCTCTGGCATGCGCGGCCTCGAGACCGTCGGCCACCTCGAGCGCCACCGCGAGGATTTCGTCCACCCCCAGCCGCTTCCCGGCGATCCGCTGTTTCAGCGTCTGGCCCTCGAGAAGCTCCATGGCGATGAAATGCCGGCCTTCATGCTTGTCTATGTCGTAGATGGTGCAGATGTGCGGGTGATTCAGGGCCGAGGCCGTCTGGGCTTCACGCTCGAATCTTTCCAGCGCAAGGCGGTCCCGAGAGAGCGCTTCGGGCAGGAACTTCAAAGCGACGGGGCGCTTGAGCCGGGTGTCCTCGGCCTTGTAGACCACCCCCATGCCGCCGCTGCCGAGCTTCTCCAGGATCCGGTAGTGCGATACCGTCAGTCCGATCATGTGCCCCTCGTGCGCCACATGGGATCGCCGACTAAGGATATCCCCGGCACCGGCATGTGTCAACGACGCATCCGCCGAGGAGCCAGAGCCTCCAGCTAAGACCTGAGTTCAGACCTGTCCTTGATCTGCGTCATTCACGTGCTGCTCTATCCCGACCGCTCCCCTCGCCCCTCCTTGAACAGGGCGCCGGAATTCTTGCGCTCCCTGATCTTCGAGGCCGCGGCGGACGCCTGGATTTTCGGGTCATAGAGTCCAGCCAGGTCAAAGGTAATGTGGATGGCCTTCTCCCGGAGAGCGTAGCGGTAATAGGGCCGTTTTCCCTCCGCCGCTTCGTGCTTGGCCACGACGGCAGACATCTCGAGGCCCTCCAGGAAGTCCTGGGCGGTTTTAATGTGAATGTTCGAGGTTGGGCCGGGGAGCCCCGATGATTTTTCCCTCCCTCTTGGAGATGTCCCTTCGATATTCAGCCCGGACTAATCATCCATATGACGGTTAAGACAATTTCCTGCTCTCCGCGTGGAGATCTATCATCCCTCCCGCGCCCCGTTTTGCCATGACCTTCCTGACAGAGCCGGCCAGTTATAAGGGTTGACGCGATGAAAAAATATGATTATCTTCTAAAAGAGGGGTTGTGTTGCGAGTAGGGTCAAAATCAAGCGCCTTTCCTTCCCCGTGTATTTTTGTCGCCTCTGTTCTTTTATCCTAATATCGACCAAAAGGCCCCTGTCCGGCCCTGAAAAGATATCGGGTTTTTGCCTTCATGACCATGAAGCAAGGAGGACGCTTTGAGCAAGAATGAATCCCGGGCGATCCCATCGATACTTTTGACCCTGTTTTTCCTTCTGACCGTTCAACCCTCCGCCGTCCAAGGTCTCCAGGTCAGAGACGTGGAGCAAAGAAAAATCCCGGTGCTCAACCTCCCGGACCTCGTCATCGATGGCTTTTCGATCGTTGAGAGCACGAGAGCGAAGGTCGGGAACGTGATCTCTTTTGGGTACACGGCCTCGGTTAAAAACATCGGAACCGCTGATGTCACGGCTACGTTTTATGTATCCATAGAAAAGTATTCTCCGACGGCCAACAGGTGGGAACCCTCAGGTTTATACCGGAATCAGAATTGTTTTCCCCTCATGTCCTCCTTAGGTGCGGGGCAAACCCGCAGCTTCAGCAGAAAACTGTATCTTCTCGATACGGAGATCTCTAACCAGACCGTCAGACTCAGAGCCGTTATCGATGCGGCCTGCAATGAGGAATTGCCGCCGACCTGGGCCCATATCAAAGAGATCAGGGAAGACAACAATTTCAGCAATGAGGCCGCCGTCCCGGGAGGATATTATCCGGCCATCACCGGGATAAGCAAAACGGAGTGCATCAAGGGGATGGAGACCATCTACATCTCCGGCCATGGATTTGACAGCACGCCGGGTCTTCATACGGTTGCCTTGAGACCTGTCACCACCAACGTTTATCAGGACGCCATCGTTACGCAATGGAACGATGGCGCCGTCTATTTCCAGGTGCCGCCATCGTTTCAAAATGGCGCGCACCTGGTTGCCATTTTGGATAAAAACTCCCGCCAGAAATTATCCAACGAGCGGAATGTCCTGGTTCTGGAAAGACGAACGTGTCCTTGGGAAGCGTTGATAGATCTGTGGGAGAGCACGATCAAGAACGCGATGTCCGTCCGAATTCATACGTCCGCAGGAGGATGTAACTACAACAACCAATCCACCCTCACCCTGATCCAGACCTTTCCCTTGACGGTCGACCGTATCCAGTTCCACAGAGATCGTCTTGGAGACTATCGCTATGTGGTAAGAGATTTGAATTCCGCCTCGGCGAACATCCGCATCAGCCGGAATCCCGCCTGGACAAACAAGCTGCAGCTGGAAATTCCTTTCGAAAGTGACGGGGTGGAAACCAAGGGTTGCTTTCAGTCCATAGCGGGAGGCGGCTGGGTAGACGGCAGTGCGCCGGATATCCATATCAACAACGCCAGAATGAGCATCTTTTTTGATTTGACCTTTGACGGAAATACAAAAACCCTGGATTACACGGTCAACACGGGTTTCCATGCCGACCTGCAGGCTGCCAAGGAAGCCGCGGATTGGCTGATGAACCTCTTCCTCAACAATTGGCAATCGTCGGTGAGGGATCGGGTGAATCAGTCGGTCAGGAATTCCATGAGCACGCCCAGCATCAGGCAGAGCATCACGTCTTCTTTAATTGATATGTTCAGGACCTGTTGCCTCAACTATTATGCGCTGATCCATATCACCAACATAGAATTCAGTGTTCAGGGGATCCACCTCACCTATTGGGATTGAATGGATTCTTGAAGACTGGACCGGTTCGACTCCAAGGGGAGCGAACGGCGGTCGCGCCCGGCCGCCGAACCGGGAAGATCCTCCCGGTTCGGAAAATAGGACATTTGTCTAGAGACAGCCAGCCGTTTATCCCGCATGGTGAAACTGGAGCCTAGACCACAGGGAAATGGACCCGCTTCCTTGCGGCGTCGTCGCCAACGACTCGTTTCCGCTCAGAGCCGGTCCATTCCCCGGAGAGCCGGCAAGCCTGAGACAGCGGGAGGAAAGCTAATGAAACGGTTGCTTTTGAGCGCGCTGATTCTGGGGATCGCGCTCCTCCCGGGATGCGGTCGAGGGCCCGAGGCCTCGGACGCGCAAGGCCGGGAGAATCCGGCACCCCCCGACCCGGTCTCGGAATACGCCCGGACGATCACGGCCGAGCGATTGAAAGAACACATCGCTTATCTGGCGTCCGATGAGCTGGAGGGCCGCCACTCGGGGACACGGGGCGGCGTAAAGGCCGCGGAATATCTCTCGAGCCGCTTCCGGGATCTCGGACTCAAGGGGGACCCCTTTCAGGACGGCTCCTATCGTCAGAAATTCCGGATGGTCAGGAGGACGCCCGTCGACTGTTTTCTCGAAAGCGAGACCGGCCGGGCGGACAACTGGGAAGACTTCATGGAGCTCTACTCGGATTTTTCGGGAGAAAAGGAGGTCGAGCTCGTCTGGGCCGGCACCGGAAGGGACCTCGATCTCGAGGGGAAGGACTTTGAGGGCAAGCTCGTCGCGTTCTTCCAAGGGACGCCGGACAGGGAAGTCGTTTCGAACGACTTCGAAAGGGTGAAGATCGAAAAAATCCTGCAACAAAAGGCGGCCGGCACCCTTCTCGTCGTCCGCGACGACCCGCCGTTTCTCGACTACGTCCGCCGTCTCAAACCCTATTTTTTTAAAGAGCACCACGCCCTCTCCCGGAGCCCGGGGGAGGCCCTCGCGTCGAAAAGAAGGATCTCCATCTCGACGGCCGGGGCGATGAAGCTCCTCGGCCGGCGTCCTACCGAGGTGACGGCCGCCGGGGACGACGCGAACCATGCGGCCGAACGCCTCAGCGGCTTGGCGGTCAGGCTGCGCATGGTCTCGGCCTACGAAGAGGCGGACAGCATCTTCGGGGAGAACGTTCTGGCGTATCTCGAGGGGACCGCGGAGGGCCGGGAGTGTCTGGTTCTGACCGCTCACTACGACCATCTGGGAAAATCCGGCGCGGAGATCTTCAACGGAGCGTACGACAACGCGGCCGGCGTCGCTTCTCTTCTGGAGATCGCCGAGGCGTTTGCGTCCGCGGCGCGGGATGGACACCGCCCGCCGAGAAGCATCGTGTTTCTCGCTCCGGACGCCGAGGAGTTGGGAGGCCTCGGGTCCAGGTTCTATCTGGAGAGCCCGGTCTTTCCCCTGTCCGACACCCTCGCCGACATCAACCTCGACGGGATCGGCCGGGAAGACGTGGAGCGCCCGGACCTCGAAGACTTCGTCCATCTCTACCTGTCGAGGAACGGGAGGGCCGATCTGCGGAGAATAAAAACCGGCGCTCTCGAGCGCCTCGCCACGCGCCTCCGGATCGAACCCAGGGACAGTTACGCGGGATCCGACCACGCCGTGTTCGAGGAACGGCTCATCCCCGCCGTCGCCCTCACCACCGGCCAGCCGAAAGACCGTCACCAGCCGACCGACACGGCCGACAAGATCGATTACCAAAGCGTCCGCGATATCGCCCGCCTGGCCTTCGCGATGGCCTGGGAGATCGCCTTCGGCGAACGACCGATCAAGAGGATCATTTCGGAGTGACCGTTGGGGACCGTGTCTCTTCGCGCCGTCAGGGCCGCCCGGGCGAATCCGGCCGGACTCCTCTTGGCCGTATCATTCGCCTAAATTTCCTAGAAGGCTCTCGAAGAACACCCGGGCCGGCCGGGGAAAACAACCGTCCGAGGTCAGCCATGGGCCGGCGTAACGACAGCCGGAGGTTTTCCCGAGGACAGACTTTCCGGCACTGCGTGCAGACGAGGCAGGCCCGGTTATCTCCGATCGACGCGGGATACAGGTTGCTCGGACAGCTCCGGGCGGTCAGCCGGTAAGCGTGACGGGCGGCGACACAGTCCTTGGTCCGACAGACGTCGCAGGTCTTCGCGTCGCGGACACGCCACTCCAACGGGGCACAGCAGGCATAGAGTCCCAGCAGGCGGCCCACCGGGCAGAGATCGTCGCAGAACGCCCGTTTTTCAAAAATCGCCCCGGCGACCATCGCCGAAGCGAAGAGGAACAGGAAAAAGAACGCCATTCGCTCCGGATAGCGGTGCGCCCAAAACGTCCGGATGAATCCCAGCAAAGCCAGGCTGTAAAAGACGGCGACTCCCCAACCCGACGTCAGAAAGCGGGGCGCTTTCCGCTTCAATCCGATCCGGCTGACCAGGGAATTAACCAGTTCCATGGGGCAGACCTGGCACCAGACCCGGCCCACGACCGCCGCGCTGATGATGACCAGGGGCCACCACAGCGACCAAACGATAAGCGCGGCGAGGTTGGTGTTGCGCAATATCCCCGTCATTTTTGCCGGCACGTGGGGCGCAGCCAGCCCGCCGGCGATCACCAGCCCGAATCCAAGGAGCATGATAACCTGGGCGATGAGTGGATAGGACCGCGAAGCGGCGAGTCTTCCGAAAACGCGGAATCGCAACAGGTCGATCATCGTCCGGGGGTTTTTTCCCGCCCAAGGGCCGCCTGCAGATTCGCCAGGGCCATGCGGCGCAGGCTTTCGTTGACGGCATTGGGACGTGGTTCGGAGTGCAGGATTGCGGCAAGGGACGGCAAGTCTGGCGGACGCTGCGGGTCAACCTCGACGCAGCACGCGCGCACCTCCGGAGGCAATCGCCGGGCTAACCGGGGATGCACGAGCACATGGCACCTCGCAGCCAACGCGTCGAAGACCGTCGTCTTGGCGCCGTAGCCCAAGGGGGTCAGCACCGCCGCGGCCCGAGTCCCGCAGAGCAGATCCCATGGCTCCCGCAGACCGGAGAGCGGTTCCACGCCCTCCGGAAGGCGGTCCGGTTGCGAGCGGGAATAGGTGCCGGCGCTCACCTGGAAGCGCCAGTGCGGCAGGACTTCGGCCGCGGCCAGACGGACGGCGAGGGAGCAGAAGCCCCGCACGCACCCCGCGCCGATCGAGTCGCGCGCCGCGGCGAGGCATATCATCGCGTCCCGGCGCTCGGTCCACGGCTGGGGACGGGACCGAGGGCGCAGCCCCGGCCACGGGCAGACGTAGGGCACGTCATAAACCGGGGCGCGGCCGGGCAGCCGGGCCCAGTAGTGACGGCTGTCCCACGCGCTGATGCTCAACACGCCCGAGCTCAGCCGACGGCAGCGCACGTCATCGCGCAGCAGCCGGACGATCCTGTAGATCGCGCGGATCGGGGAGAGGGCGGGGCGCCAGTCCGTCCAAGCCGTCCGGTGGAGGTGCTGGAGCGCCTCGGCGTTCACGGCCCGCACGTGGACCGGGAGGCCCGGGAAACGGCGGCGCAGGTGCGCCACGAGGTCCGGCGAGCGACTGTACTCGATGATGACCTGTTCTACGGCGCT
>Ga0224495_10001508_pt1 | contig 16267 bp, 7 predicted proteins | sample SF_Jul11_sed_USG_FD_168128 | JGI IMG/M metagenome (GOLD analysis project Ga0224495, IMG submission 168128) | Sediment microbial communities from San Francisco Bay, California, United States - SF_Jul11_sed_USGS_4_1 | ecosystem: Environmental > Aquatic > Marine > Sediment | place: USA: California... | reverse complement strand
TGCAAAAGGTGTGAAGGAAAGCACTTTACAGTTTAAAATTATTCCAGTTATTTGTGGATCAGCAACAAAAGGAGCTGGCATTGTAACTCTACTTAAAATGATCATAAAATTCCTCCCTTCCCCTCTTTTCATCGGCGAAACAATTGGTTTTGATCCAAATAACGAGGAAGAACTTATTGCTAGACACCCATCCTCAGAGGAACCTTTCTGTGCATTTATTTATAAAAATCGTTTGGATCAGTATGCTGGGAAATTCAGTTACTTTAGAGTGCGATCTGGCGTGGTAACCCAAGATATGGAAGTTGTTAATGCCTCAAATGGAAAGAAGGAACGTCTTTATCACCTTTACTCAATTATGGGAAGTAGGCAGATTGAAGTAAATAAAATTATTGCTGGTGATATTGGTGTTGTAGCAAAGATTGACTCAATTTCTACAGGCGATACCCTTTGTGATGTTAAAAATAAAATTAAATTACCCACTCTAAAGCTACCTAAACCAGCCCATTCTTTATCAATTATCGCGGAAAATAAGAATGAAGAAGAAAAGATGCTTGTTGCTTTTCAGAGAGTCGCTGAGGAAGACCCAACTTTTAAAATTCATTTTAATTCTGAAACTAAAGAAACTATAATATCTGGTATGGGCGAAATTCAGCTAAATATTATTATAGAAAGAGTTAAAGAAAAAACTAAACTTAATATATTTACATCATTACCCAAAATTGCTTTCCGTGAAACTATTTCTGGAAAAAGCAAAGCTCATTATAGACATAAAAAACAATCTGGAGGACACGGTCAATTCGGTGAGGTTTTTATTGATATTGAACCTCTAAAAAGAGGAACAGGCTTTGAATTTGTTGACAAAATTGTTGGAGGAAGCATCCCAAAAAATTATATCCCAGGTATTGAGAAAGGACTTAAAGAAGCAATGGAAGAAGGAGTTTTGGCAAAGTACCCAATGACTGATATTAGAGTTACCCTTTATGATGGTAGCTTCCACTCAGTTGATTCGTCAGAACTATCTTTTAAAATTGCCGCCATACATGCAATGAAAAAAGCAGTCAGTGATGCAAAACCAATTTTACTTGAACCAGTAATGAATGTAGAAGTACATACAGATAAAGATATAACAGGCAGTATTTTAGGCGATATCCAAGGTAGAAGAGGACGAATACTCGGTATGGAAGGCGAAAATGAAGGTAGAAATCAAGTAATCAAAGCTCAGATCCCCCTTGTAGAAGTACTGAATTACTCAACCGAAATCAGATCTCTTACTGGTGATAGAGCAACCTTTGAAATGGACTTCTCACACTATGATCCGCTAATTGGTAAATTAGCTGATAAAATTATTGAGGAACGTAAAGGATCTGAATAACTATTATTAAAGAGAACTATTATATTAAAGTATTAATCTCCAAAAATCTTTTTATCCAAAATGGGTTGAATTAATTTCGTAAAAATTATAGATGCCAAAACCCCTCCCACAAGGGGACCAGCAACATAAACTATTAGAAAGCCATAGTGTTTATCTGGTAGAGCAGCAGATTTCCATCCAGCAATCATAGAAAATACTCTTGGAGAAAGATCTCTAGCAGGATTTAATCCTGCTTGTGTTAGTGGTGCAACAATACAAATAATTATAGTTACAGTCAATCCAATAAATACAGGAGCTAATTTTATGCTTGGTTTACCCACATTACAATCCTCAGTTAACGCAAAAACCATGAATACAAGGAAAAAAGTTCCAATTAGTTCTGCTAAAAATGCGTTTAGTATTGATATGGGGAATATAACACTATTTGCAGGGTTTGGATAGAACTCACCAAAAAACATTGCTGTCTTTATAGATTTTGGTTCACCCCTAATAATACCATTAATAGATTCGTAATGTGCTATGGAATCTGAAAAAAGCAAGTATAAAAGCCCAGCAGCAATGAATGCTCCAAGAAATTGCGCCAATAAATATGTAGGTAACTTTCTCATAGGCATTCTCCTGCTTATAATCATTGCCAATGTTACTGCAGGATTTAAATGTGCATTAGATAAATGTCTTGAAGCATAAATTGCAAGGGTAACAGCTACACCCCATATAAATGCTACCTGGAATAGTCCTACATGAGCGGAAAAAATTATAGTAACAGCCACCGATCCGCATCCAAAGAAGACTAAAATAAAAACACCAATAAATTCACCTATAAAGTCGCGCATTTTTGTCTCAGATAATTTCTAATACTGGATATATAAACTAATTTTTTTTAAGTCTTTTTTTAAAGCAGATAAATAATTTTTAAAAAGTCTTATAGTTACAATTCGGAAATTAATTATAACTTAATTTAAATTTTAATAAAAATAATTTTTATAACTTTAAAATGCATTTTGGCTTGCATAAAAAACGATAATAAATTTTGAAATGTTAGAAGTAAAATTATAATTATAGATTTAGTTATTGATTAATTAATAAATATATAAAGAGAAAGATAATTTAAATTTTATAATTATAAAAAACGATAATATAAAAAAATTAATTTTTTAAAGGTTTGGTATACCTAATGCTAAAATTGACTGTAAGACAGTTAAAAGAAGGAACAGTTTTTTCAGAACCCCTTTTATCCGAAGATGGAGAAGTTTTATTAAAAAAAGGGCTTCCTATTAAGAAAGATGATATCATTAGATGGGGGAGTCTTGGTTTTATAAATGTTTTCAGTCAGGGTGAAATTATAAGTGGTCCTCAGATAGGGAGTGAACTAGACCAAATACGAAAAGAACTTTCTGAAAAGAAGGATGGTGCTACTAGTAAAGATTCAGAGCTAAATGTTGCTTATGCTACAAAAGCAGAACTTCAAAAGGCTAAAATTTATGAACAGAAATTGGCATGTCTGGAACTTATTGAGTCAATTGCTGATAATCTATCATTAGGTCTGAATATGTTTTTGCAGAAACCTGATCAAATTAATGCCTTTAGGGAAAAGCTTATTTTATCGTCAGAATCGGTAGTTAAAGCTATGAGAAACCATCCTGAATATTACTTGGAGATAATTAGTTATGTTGAAACGGGAAACACATTTGTTTCTCATTCAATTCGAGTTGCTATAATAGGAGTTTTCCTAGGTATTCAGTTAGATTCAAACTTTAAAAGACTTCTAACCATTGCCATGACAGCTTTTTTGCATGATATAGGTAAAGTAGCATATCCCATAGTTAACGATCGAGAAGGAATTAAGATTTCAAAGGATAAAATGAACATTCAGCTTACTCACCCAGTTTATGGCTATAAGGTGGCAAAAAACTTTCTTAAAGTTCAGGAAGAATGTGCTCAGGCAATTTTAAATCATCATGAACAGCCTGATGGAAAAGGGTTTCCAAGACGTATAACAGATATAAAGCTCTTTATAACAGATAAAATCATTTATTTATCTAACGTATTTGCTCATCTACTCGAGAAAAACCACTTTGAAGGATATGTTACTCCATTGAAAAATATGGATTACCTTTTAAAAAGTTTCCCCGAAAAGTTCGATCACAGGATCGCTCAAAAACTTAATGAACTTAAAGCTTTAGGTAGCAACATTTTAACTCAGACTGTCCCAACGATTAAAGAGAGTGTGGTCAACTCCTAATTGGTCTAATATCTTTCCCACCTGGAAATTAATTATATCATCAACTGTTTTTGGCTTTGTGTAAAAGGCAATTGAAGGAGGAATAATTACAACTCCCATCCTAGAAAGCTTTAACATATTTTCAAGATGTATTGAGTTTATGGGTGTTTCTCTGGGAGACAGAATAAGTTTTTTCTTTTCCTTTAGTGCCACATCAGCCGAACGTTCTAATAGATTTGATGATGTTCCCTGTGCAATACGACTTAAAGTTCCCATGCTACACGGTATAACGACAACAGCATCAAGTTTGAAAGTACCGCTGGAAGGTGGAGAGAATAAGTCATCAATGTCGTAATATTGAATAGAATTACTTTTAACAAAATCATTTATTTTAATATTAGTTTCAAACTCACATACTTTAATACCATTTTTAGTAGCTGTTAATAGAACATCAATTTCCAATTCTTTAAGTATTTTAATCAGTGTAATGCACAGTATTGACCCAGATGCTCCTGTAATTCCTAGTAAAACACGCATAATCCACCTAATAAAAAAATGATATAAAAAGTAAAAAACGCATCACAGCGTAATTTAATATTAAATAGTCTAAGTTAAAAACTTTTAATTATTTACCAATTCTTAATTTAAATAAACTGCTCCTCTAGTTATATTAATATAATTATTTTAAATTGTGTGAAATACAATTTCTTGTTCACTAAAATATATTGTAAAATTCAATGAGCTACAGAAAAATGTTAGTAAATTATCATTAAATTGCTTTTCCTTACTCTCCAAAAGTGATAGTAATATCTCTAACATCAGAACGACCAAACTCATCAACAACTCGTATAATATAATTACCTGGATGGCTCGGTTTCCAGAAAAAAGTATTTTCTGGTTTGACTTTACCAACAAAAGATTCATTAATAAACCAATAAATCATATTAACATCAGCATCGGTTACAGACATAAGTGGTATATTTTCTGCTTTGTCAGTCATGTTTCGTATAGTATAAGATATAGATTTAATTGGTGAAATAATCTCTGGGCGAACACCTTTGGATATTAAAATCTTTTTTGAGCATTGTGGAGAATAACGAGGAGGAGATCTACGAGGAATACCCGCTTTCTTAAATAGTTCCAGAAGATCAGTAGGCCAAAACTCATAAACTTCTGTGCGTATCTTATTGGTTTCAAAACCACAACTTCGTAATCCTGTTTCAGCATTGATTAAAACTTCCCTATGGATATTACATACATTTATAGGTGACTTTCCAGGGATAAACCATGTTGGAATTGCTTTTTTACAGTACTTTCCTGGTAATAATCCTGATACTGCGCATACGTCAATCTGTTTAATTTTTTCAGTTCTCTTTTCCCCTTCAGAAAACACATATTTTAATTTTGGTTTTAAAGCCATTACTGAATCAACAATTTCAAACATTAGAGGTGCAGCAGCTTCTATCCCAACAAAAGCTGGATTCCCTTCACCATCAAAATTACCGATCCAAACAGCAATTATATAAGGACCAAATATACCAACAGACCATGCATCACGAAAAGCAATTGAAGTACCTGTTTTCCATGCTACTGATACTTGATCACGAGTCCATTCTTTTTTAAATTTCTGTTTGGGACGAGGATTATCTTTTAATATATTTAAAATCATAAAGCAGGACTCTCTACTCAAAAGATTATTTCTATTAAATTCTTTGTAGCTAATTATTTTACCATCATTATCTAGTATTTCTTTGATGGGCTTTAAAATACCAGCATTTGCTAAAATAGCATATAGTTGAACTATATCTTTAATGGTTATCTCAGCACCACCCAATATTAGAGACAAACCATAAAACAATTTATCCCTTAAATCCTTGACATTAGCACTTATAAGAAAATCATAAAGATCAGGTTTCAATCTAGAAGCAACATGTAAGGCAGGAACATTACGACTTAGAATGAGTGCATCTTTTACAGTAATAGGACCCTTAAAATCACCATCAAAGTTTTCAGGGTTATAAAGACCAAATCTTGTGGGAGCATCCTTAAGCATTGTCATATAATGAATTAATCCTTGGTCTACAGCTAAAGCATAAATAAATGGCTTTAAAGTTGAACCCGGCGAACGTTTTGCCTCTGTTCCATTAACTTGTCCATGAATTTCATTATTGAAAAAGTCTGCTGACCCAAGGCTTGCTTCAATTTCCATTGTCTTATAGTTTACCAGTAAAACAGATGCATTGGTTATACCTACATTTTTCTTCCGTTCTATGTATTGGCGAGTATGACGTTCAATTAGCTTTTGGAGCTTGATATCGAGAGTTGTAACAATGTGACGCACATTAGGATATTTACTTAAAATTGAGTCTACAAAATGAGGAGCTTCAAAGGGTAATTGATTAATATGATTAATTTTAAATGGTAACTTAAGTTGATTTTTTAATTTTTTATCCTTTTCATGTTTACCAAGCCAATTTTCAAAGAGTCTGTTACGCATGGAAATAAGTAATTTATTGTTTTTATCCTTTGTAGATAATAGTTTTGAAGGATTCTGAGGAATTAAACTTAGTGTAACTGCCTCTAATACAGTAAGTTGTTCAGCTTTTTTATTAAAATAAATTAAACTAGCAGCTCCAACTCCTTCTATATTAGAACCATATGGAGCCATATTAAGATAAGTTTCTAATATTTCATCTTTTGAGTAGAATAATTCAATTTGTATTGCTCTTAAAATCTGATTTAGTTTTCCTAAAATGTTTTTGGAGTTAATTTTATATAAAAGTCTTGCTAGCTGCATGGTTATGGTAGATGCTCCAACTCGTCTACTACCAGTAAAATAAGTTTGTATAGCTGATCTAATAAGTGACAGGGGATTTATTCCAGGATGCCAGTAAAAAAACTGATCTTCATGAAGTATCACTGCATTAATCAAGTGAGGTGAGATTTTATTTAGTGGTACCCACATTCTATATTTTTCATCTTTAGATAGAGTAAGACGTAGTAAAGTACCACTTTTATCATATACAGCAGTTGAAAAACTTAGTTCAGCTAACAGTTTGGGCTTTAAAAATATAAAAAAACATAGAACTAAAAACAGAATAATGAATAATGAAACAAGTTTTTTTCTCATCATTTGTCTTTGACACTTATTTCTCCACCTGGTGTTATACTTTTGATAGTTCTATCGTACATTGATTCACCATATAAAGGAGGTAACTTATAATTTCCTTTGTTCACAGATCTAATGCGATATACAAATTCCTCAACATTTGGTCCTACTGTACCAAACATAAGTATTCTATCCTCTCTTATATCAACATATTCAGGTTTCCACGTAGACTCCATTGTCCCAACTGGGGTTTTCCATGCTTTAGCATCTTTATCCCAACCCGAAATCATTTGCTCTCCGCTCCTTGAAGCATCTATTGATACCTCAAATCCGCCTGGCAAAAGATCTACAATAGCAATGTTATGATGTTCCTTTTTATCAATAGATCTAACCCTAATTCTAACCTGAATTTCTTGACCTAGAGAAGTTTCCTTTAAAATATCACCTTTTTCATTTATATACTCTCTGTAAACTTCGATCTTATTTTTTAAAGTACTACTGGGCATTGTAGTGTCAAAACCTGCTTGAGTTATTTGGTAGAAGAGGTTTTTATCTTCATCATTTATAATTTTAATGGCTTTTGCTTTATCACTAAAGGTCATGCTAGGAAAATATCCAGCGGGTAAATTAAGATTTACGGTTTTATTTGCTGATAGTATTTCTGATACTTTTACCTTATCTTTTACTGGAACACCAAGGTTTTTAATCAATGCATCCAATGCAAGTACTGTGTAAGCAGATGAAATAGTATTATATGATCCTTTAATAACTGGATTAACAAGAGATATAATTGCATCACCAGTAATATTTTCCAATCTGTCTGGGAAATGCATTGAGATAATATAGATATACTGAGCTTTGTATATGAGGTTATCATAATAATTTGTATAATCCGCATCTTTCTCATCTTTTAAATTCGACTTTCTGATAATAGAATCAGCCATATTATCCTGTTTCATCATTTTGTAGGTAGCGGCAAGATATACACCAATCAAGTCTTTTTCCCATCCACTATGTGTCTCAAGCTCTTTCTGAAATGAACTTATTGCATTGGTCATAAGTGCACTATTTCTTGTGAGAATATAAATTGCATAAGACTTTGTTCTAAGGTCAGCTAATGTATCACTCGGTCTTATGGAAATAGTTTTAAGATAAGATAAACCTTTTTCAATCATTTCTTGTGGGACCTGATATCCTTTAACTTTTGCCTCTGTAAGAAAATGCATAGCATAAATTGTTTGGAAGTCTGATACATGAGAGTTTGCAGCCCAAAACCCGAATGCCCCTTCAGCATTTTGTCTTGCTCTTAATACTTGGACAATTTCTTTCAAAGCAGATTCTGATCTTTTTGGGGAATAGCCAAACTCAGGGCGATTTCTTAAAATCAGGGCTGGAAATGCTTGGCTTACAAGCTGTTCTGTACATCCATATGGGAATTTTTCAAGATACTGAATTAAACCATGTGCTATTCCAAGAGGCAAATATGATATGGAAACTTTAGTTTTCCTGTACTGTGGATACATTTGTCTTTTTATTGGTATAGATAACTTATCTGATTTAATAAATCCACTTTCTATAGTAGTTATATATGGTGTTGAAGGTCTAATACTTAATCCTTCAGTTATCTTAGATTGATTTTTGCCTTTTGACGCTATAAAAGATATAGTTCCCGATCCTGGATGCTTATTGGTCCTAACTTTTAACTTGATGGTAATATCTTTCTTTTCAGAAATTTCAATTATTTTAGGAACTTTGCTAAGCAAGGTAAAATGATCTGTAGTATTAACTTGAAAAGCAATCTTTGCATTTTTCCCTGATCCTTTAAGGTTATTGGTAATATTAACGCTAAGCTCGAACTCATCATTAGGTGAGACAAAAGTGGGTACATTAGGCTGGATGACAAAGTGATCCCTAATGAAAGCCTTTTTTTCATCTGATCCAACGGAATCATCAGATACAGCTACAGCCATAACTCTTAATGTGCCATTAAAATAGTCTGGTATATCAATGTTAATATCCCTAATTTTACTGTCTGAGTCTAAAATACCAGACCAGAATGTCACAGGTTTGTGCTGTTTTCTCTTAAAAGGATTTAGATTGGCTCCAATCTCTGCTTGAGAGGCATCGCCACCCATAGCGGACAGTGAACGCACTATCGAGAATTCTGGAAGTATAAGGTCAAGTATTTGAGAAGTAGAGACTTCGAGAGCCCGCTTTCTAAAAAAGTGAGATAAAGGATTAGGAGTTTTATATTTAGCAACTTGAAGGATACCCTCATCAACTGCAAAAATAACAATTTTTCCTGGTTTTTTAGTACTGTATTTAATGTTAAAAGCTTTGCCTGGTAGAGCAATATCTGGGATTATAAGTTGTATATTATTTGTTCTTTTGTCCTTGCTAACTGAGAATGGAACAGCCGCATAACTTAGTGGACTCATAAAAATCTCTTTTGAATCAATAGAACGTATAAATGAAATATTAACATATCCGTTCCCTTCCAGATTTTGTGGTATCACGATTGTTTGTACACTTGCAGTAGACTTTGTTTTAAACCATTTATAGGAGTAAACATCATCTCTTTCTATGGTAATTAACCCTGTACCAACATATGGAGCTCTTATCTGAAGCTGAATTGTCTCTCCATTTGCATAGTCACTCTTATTCAGTCTTATTTGTAGCTCTGTATTTTTTTCTAAACTTCGACTGAGATTGCCGTGACCCATTATATTAAATTTAATTTCACTTAATTTATTATTATTTTTATCTAAAATAATAATAACATAATCTCCTGGATTCTTGGTTGGAAGAGAATATTTTAGTCCTTTAGATGAAATATTTATTTTTGATTCACTTATAGGAATTTCTTTTTTCACAGATTGGTACTTGTAAACACCATTACTTTGTTTTGTTAATACTGAAACATAACGTATTTCAACGAGTCTGGCATTCAAATTATTTATAGATATTTTATTCAACTGAGAATTAATAGCAATAAATTCCACATTCCTTTGACTATCCTTTGATATATAACTTAAACTACCATCCGGTTTGTACCCAACAAGATATGGTAGCGATGAAACCAGTACAACTTTCTCTGATGTTACAGCACGCCCACTTTCTTTTTCAAAACCCTCTGTAAACAATCTTAAATGATAACTTGCTTTTACAAACCTTTCTAAATCAAGGTTAAAAATAGCTTCTCCTTTTTCATCTGTTTTTTGATCACCAAGATCCTCTTGAAAGCCTTTTCTTTCGTTGTCTGGATCAAGGAATTGATAATTTTTGTATTTCCTAAAATATGTTATGGCAGGAGTTAAAGTCATTTTTGCGGTAATTCTATTCCCTGAAGCTGGTGTACCAAAAAGATTTTTAAGGTTAACTATTCCCTTAAGTCCTTTTGGAGAAACCCATCCATCATCTTTATCATCCGAAAAATGTGTTGTGATTTTCATCCTGTCAGGTAAAAATTCTTCAACACGAATTGATGTTGATCCCAAAAAGTTTTTGCGTTTTTTATCTTTAATAATATATGTTTTAATCTGATATTCCCCAGTTGGTGATGTATTATTTGTTTTGTAGCTAATCTCCTCAAAGCCAGATGATGATAATTTTATTTTCTCTTTATGAATTTCAAGACCACTAGGATTTACTATTGCTGCTTCCAACGGAATACCAGATATATTGTTTGCCCAATTTGATGATTTTATGATCATTCCAACGTGAAAAGTATCGCCAGGTCTATATATACCACGATCAGAAAATAAATATGCATGAAGCCGATTCGGTTGGCTTGCACCATACAAACCACCAATATCAAAACGGGAGAAATTTAATTTTCTATCGTGTCGATTATAAGGTAAAAAAGAAAAGTCATCGCTTTTTCTTACTACATAAGCAACAGGAGTTTTTTCAAACTTATAATCGTTTAAGGAAGGGAGTTTACAATGACCTTGCGAATCTGTGCTAGTCGATATAATAGACAGTCCATTTTTACCAATTACATCAACAACTGCGTTTTGGACAGGGTTTCCAGTAGATATTGATTGAACAAAAACATGCCCACTACCATCAGTAGACTTCTTTACTAGTATACCAAGATCGGTTACCAGAATTAATCTGCGATCAGAAACATCTCTTCCAGAATTTCCGTTATCATCGTCTTCTCCATTCCCTGGTTCATTCTCATTACCTTCATCATTAACATTTTCAGCATCATTAGGTTCTATGTTTTGATCATCATCTATATTAGACTTATTTTTACGAGGGTCCCAATTCTCTGCCTTAAAGAAAAATAACCCATGTTTTAAGCGGGATCCATGTTTAGGAGTTAAATAACGAGTAAAATCAAATGCAAGATATTGCATCTTACCAGGTTTTAGCTTTTCAAGCTTACGAAGTTCATAGTAATTTTCTACAATATTTTCATCAGTAAATCTATGTTCACCAAAATAGGGACTCTTAAAATGTCCTCTAGATTGGCTAATTAGATGATTGACCTGATCAGGTATTACACGACCCACTTTAAAACGTATGTTTTTAACGTCATGTGCCAAAACAGAAAGCTTTTTTTCTCCTCCCATACTTAAAATTGCACCATCATGAAGTATTTTTATCTGTTTGGGAAAAGTATTAACTTTTATAATCCTATCAAAATCTTTAGCTAATTTAAAGTTCCCCAAAAAGTTAACGCCTTTTTTTATTTTCACATAAATATATTTTTTTGGTGGTGCCGAATATTTAAAACTTATTAGTCTAGAAAACTTTTCCTCTATTGGTATAGAAGTAAGTTTAAGTCTGTTAGATAGTTCTAACACCTGAGGGCTAATTTCTTTAGTATCATACCAATCATATTTTTTAATAGCTTTTAGCCCAGGTATAGCCGGTCTATCTTTTGGCAGAACATATACTTGGATATTTTTCTCAATTTCAGATGGAACAAGATCCCCGCTAGCATTAATTAAGAGAATCTGCTCAAGTTCATATTGCTCATTACGAACCAAAGTTTGATTGACTGAATTAATATATGCATAATTATATATGCCTGGAACTGTTACTGATCGCTTTAACTTGTCTTTTAATGAGGGTCCACCTCGAGATGAGTGAACATCATCACCAATTTCAAGTTCCATAAGTGTTTTCTTTCTTGATATTTTAATAGGATCTGACTGAATATAAGCTTCACCCTTAAACTCATCATAACTAACCTTAAAATTCTTTTTACTATCCTTAAGTGTAAGTTTTATATTTGATTCTAATGCCTTTGTATCCACAGGATGGCTAAATTGAATTGTGGAAATTACTCGTTTAACAGCAGGATTTTTAGGATCAATATAAAATTCCATTTTACTAATCTTTGCTTCAAATGGAGCAGACTTAAAATTATATTTATATTTTTCTAATTCTACTGTGTCAGTAAACAATTCTTTATCCATATAAACGGTATATTCTTGTCCTACAGCCCAATCTTCTTTTGGAGTAAATACAATAAGACGATCAGAAGTCCATTTCCAAGCTCCTTTAATAGGTGGTTCAATTCGTATTCCACTGAGTGCTTCCCTACCAACATTTTTTGAAGGTGACACTGAATCACTGAATTTAAGTTTTAAGGGGTATGGTTTGCTGTCTTTTTTAAGTTTTGTTGCTTTGGGTATATCAGCAGAAATTGTAACTCTATAAGGTTTTTCTCTAATTAAAAAATATACTAAAAATGTAAGTCCAGAAATAAATACAAAGCAAGAAAGTCCTAAAATAATACCATATTTTAATTTATTGTTAATGATTTTGGTTTTAAAAGAATCTTTTTTCTGTTTTAGTTTATCACAAGATGTTTTAAGCCAATTTGGTGGACTATAGCTTAACTTTCCAAACAATTCTGTTACTTTTTTCATATTGATACCTGTGAATATTTATTTTTAGGATTAAGTAAATTATTTTACATACCTTAAATAACTTAATTTGTATATTAATATAATGTGAACTACAAAAAGTGTCAAATGTGAAAGTAATTTTTTAATACACTTTGATGCGTTTTTTTTAAATAAAGCTTGAAGAACTTAATTTTTTTAATATAATTTTAAATATATGTAAATTTTAGCTTAAACACTTAAATTTGTAAAATTTGTTTTTCATAAAATAAGGGGGAATTAAATGAGTGATCAATTTATTTTCAAGCCAGATAAGAAATTATCCGAGCATGCCTTAATAAAGAGTATGGATGAGTATAATTTATTGTATAAAAATGCTATAGATGATTTAGAAGGATTTTGGGATAGGTATGCTAAAAAATATATAGACTGGATAAAGCCATACAATAAGGTATTAGATGAAAGTAATGCTCCATTCTATAAATGGTTTATTGATGGTAAACTTAATGTTTCATATTTATGTCTTGATAGGCATTTAAAGAAAATGGGAAATAAAACAGCCATTCTATTTGAGGGTGAAAGAGGTGATGTACAGAATATAACATATAAAGAGCTTTTTGATAGAGTATGTAAAACTGCCAATTTATTAAAAAATCAGATGGGAATTAAAAAAGGTGATAGGGTAATTATTTATATGCCCATGATACCAGAACTCCCCATTGCTATGCTTGCATGTGCCCGTATTGGTGCAATACATTCAGTGGTTTTTGGTGGATTTTCTGCCGAATCAATCAAGGATAGAGTTATTGATGCTCAAGCTAAACTCATTATTACGGCTGATGGAGCCTTTAGAAGAGGTAACCCATATATGCTAAAACCCATTGTAGATGAAGCATTAGCTAGTAGTAACTTTAGTGTTGAGAAGGTCCTAATTGTTAAACGGAATAATGAAAAGTTTGATTTCATTGCTGGAAGGGATGTTATTTATAATGAACTCATTAAAAATGAGTCTCCAGAATGTAATCCAGAAGTTATGGATAGTGAAGATCCCCTCTTTTTGTTATATACATCTGGAAGTACAGGAAAACCAAAAGGTGTTCAACACAGTCAAGCTGGGTATATACTATGGTCTCAACTCACTATGGAATGGAGTTTTGATATAAAAGAAAATGACATTTACTGGTGTACTGCAGATATTGGCTGGGTAACAGGACATACTTATATTGTCTATGGTCCACTTGCAATTGGTGGAACTACTTTTATGTATGAAGGAACTCCAATATATCCTGATGCGGGTAGATTTTGGAAATTAGTACAGGATCATAAGATAAACATATTTTACACTGCTCCAACTGCCATAAGATTGCTACATAAGTTAGGTCCTGATGAACCTAAAAAATATAACTTAACCTCGCTAAGAATAATAGGAACAGTGGGTGAACCTATAAATCCTGACGCATGGCTTTGGTATCATGAAAATGTTGGCAATAAAAAATGTCCTATTATAGATACCTGGTGGCAGACAGAAACAGGGGGTCACATGATTAATCCTCTCCCTGGAGCAACATCAACCAAGCCTGGATCAGCATGTTTTCCTTTGCCTGGTATAATTGCTGAAATATTAGATAAAAACGGTAACAAAAAACAAGCAAACGATAAGGGATTGCTCTGTATAACACGACCCTGGCCTTCCATGATTAGAACAATTTGGGGTGATCCAGATAGATATGTTAAAAACTATTTCTCAACTGTGAAAAAGGATGGTAAACCTGTTTATTTTACTGGTGATGGAGCAAGTTATGATGATGATGGTTATTTTTGGATTACTGGAAGAGTTGATGATGTTCTTAATGTTAGTGGACACCGTATTGGTACAGCAGAAATAGAATCTGCCATAAGTCACAATCACAAAGTTGCTGAAGTGGCAGTAGTTGGAAAACCTGATGCTATTAAAGGTGAGAGTATTTTTGCTTTTGTAGTTTTAAAAGAGAGCGAAAACCATAGTGAAACTGCAAAAGAAATTAATCAAACTATTACAAAAGAGATTGGAGCAATTGCTAAAGCCGATTCAATTACTTTTGTCCCTGGTCTACCCAAAACTAGAAGTGGTAAAATTATGAGGAGAATACTTAGATCCATTGCTAAAGGAGAAAAAATTACTCAAGACATCTCTACCCTTGAGGATCCAACTATTGTTGATAAAATACAAAAGTCTATAACTGATGCTCAATAAGAGATTTTGCTTATAATTTTTCCTTAGCTTCAAGGTCTAACACAAGATGCTTCAAATTTTCCTTAATTGATGCTAATCTTGATAAACCAACTTTTGGTGTTTCAAACTGTATTTCATCTAATTTTTCATGGATATACAAATATCTATCACGATATTCAGGATAAAAATCTAATTTTTGTCCTACAGAAAAGAAAAGTACTGACACCTGATTAAACTCTTTTTTGAAAGTCCCTTCTAAACGTTTCTTATTTATATAATAAAAAATACCACCAGCTAAAATAACGCCCAATACAATAAAAATTACTAGCTCAACAGCCATAACTTTTGCTGATTGCATGTTTTTAATTTCATTAAAAATAGAATTGCTGAATTTCTTTATCCCAAAAGCCATAGATCTATGATAATCCTTCAGCGATTCTCTTAAAAGGTTATCCAGTATAGTTTCCTTACCATTAAATATACTGGATTTACTTACCATACCTCTTTTGCTTATAACAATTAATACGTCACTCTTATCCAGCGACAGGTTTTTATAAACTAATCCTGCAAACTTCTTTAGGGGCGTCCTATCACCAACCGTAACAATCCAAAAGTTAATTTTCTCTTTTCTAAAATTGTTTACAAGATTTTTAATCTCACCCAACTCATTAGAACTAAAATGATGCATAAAATCATATACACCCTCATTTTTACCTTGTGACATAACACTAAGAATCTCTTTGAGCTTGGGCGGAGTAGTTTTAGATTGTGTAAAACCTAAATTGGCAAATAGTATAAATAATAATAAAAGACGTTTCATATAACTAACACATCGATATTTAAATTAGCGAAAAGTTAATTTCATACTACTTAAAACTTTATTTTTTTCTGTCTTAAAATTCATATGAAAATAATCTAAATTGTTTAAATTAACAACCTTCGACCATATGGATGGAAAAGCTTTATTTTTAACCATAGTTACAAAATCTATGTATATATGCGATGATGATTTATTACTAAATTCTTTTTTGAGTTCAGAATTACTAAAAACCGATATAAAGTTATTTTTTCTTCCTCTCACATTGCGAATAAAATCTTTTAATCTATTTAATTTTGATGCCACTAGTAAATAATTACTAAAAGATCCAACATAAATACTTACATCCTTGTCGGTTAATTCATAAAACTTAACACCTTCTATGTTTATTTGATTAATTTTAAAATCCCCAGAATTATTTTCAATAGGTTCAGAAGGACTTTTCCATTTGGGTTTTGCACTCTTAATTTTTTCAATTAAAAAATTTAAGCTTTTATCTAATCGTTGTTTATTAATAACTTCAGCATACAAAAGTAAATCGAAACTAGCCAAAAAGTGCTCTTCACTTCTCTTGTATGCATTTATATCATAATTATAAAGAACCACATTATAATAATCCCCCAAATTATCGATTACATTTGTCTTAATGTCAAAATCAAATTCTTTTTTAAT
>Ga0224495_10001507_pt1 | contig 16267 bp, 14 predicted proteins | sample SF_Jul11_sed_USG_FD_168128 | JGI IMG/M metagenome (GOLD analysis project Ga0224495, IMG submission 168128) | Sediment microbial communities from San Francisco Bay, California, United States - SF_Jul11_sed_USGS_4_1 | ecosystem: Environmental > Aquatic > Marine > Sediment | place: USA: California... | reverse complement strand
ATGCTCGCGCCGCTCCTCGTGCAGGCGAGCTACGTCTGCGCCTCGGCAATCATGGTCGAGGCGATCCTGTCGTTTCTCGGTGTCGGGCTGCCGCCGGAGATCCCGAGCTGGGGAAATATCATGGCCGAGGCCCGGGTGCATTTCACCCAGGCGCCGCACAACGTGCTCTTCCCCGGGCTGTTTCTCGCCGCGACGGTCCTTGCGGTCAACCTGCTCGGTGACGGTCTGCGCGACGCGGTCGATCCGAAGGCGGCACGGCGGCGATGAGCGATTCCCAGGTGCTCGAGCTGCGCAATCTCGGCATCGCGCTCCCCGCGCACGCCGACCGGTCGCACGCGGTGAAGGGAGTTTCCCTCCGCGTCGCGCGCGGCGAGACCCTGTGCCTGGTCGGCGAATCGGGTTCGGGCAAGTCCGCGCTCGCGCTCGGCGTGATGGGACTGTTGCCGCGCGGCCTGCTCATCGATGCCGGCAGCATCCGTCTCGCGGACGAGGAAATCGCCCACGCGAGCGCGGCGCGGCGGCGCGCGCTGCGCGCCACGCGCATGGCGATGATCTTTCAGGAGCCGATGAGCGCACTCAATCCGGTAATGCGCTGCGGCGCGCAGCTCGACGAGGTTCTCACCGCGCACACGCGCCTCGCCGCCGCGCAGCGACGCGCCAAGATCTCCGCGCTGCTCGAAGAAGTGGGCCTGAGCGAGCCCGCGCGCATGCTCGCCGCCTACCCGCACCAGCTCTCGGGCGGGCAGCGCCAGCGCATCATGATCGCGATGGCGCTGCTGCTCGAACCGATACTGCTCATCGCCGATGAGCCGACCACGGCGCTCGACGTGAGCACGCAGGCGCAGATCCTCGCCCTGCTCTCCCAGCTCCAGGCGCGCCACGGCATGGCGCTGCTGTTCGTCACGCACGATTTCGGCGTGGTGGCGCAGATCGCCGACCGCGTCGCATTGCTCGCGCAGGGCGAAATCGTCGAGCAGGGCAGCAAGGATCGTCTGCTGCGCGAGCCGCGGCACGATTACACGCGGGCGCTCATCGCCGCGGTACCCGGTCTCGTGCCGCGCGAGGCGCCGCTCGACCCTGCGATGCCCGTTGTGCTGGCGACACACAACCTGTCGAAGACCTACGTCGAAGGACACTGGCCCGCGGCGCGGCGCAGACTGCATGCCGCGCGGGACATCACGCTCGAACTGCGCCGCGGAGAAACCCTCGGCATCGTCGGCGAATCGGGTTCGGGCAAGTCGACCCTTGCGCGCTGCATCCTGCGCCTGGTCGAGGCGAGCAGCGGCGAGATTCTCGTCGACGGCGAGAACATCGTCGCGCTGCGTGGCGCGGCGTTGCGCCCGGTAAGGCGGAAGATGCAGGTCGTGTTCCAGGACCCTTATCGCTCGCTCAACCCGCGCCGGCGCGTCGGCGCGGCGATCATCGAGGGCCCGCTCAACTACGGCCTGACGCGTGGCGCGGCGCTCGAACGCGCGCGCCGGCTGCTTGCGCTCGTACGCATGAGCCCCGCGGCGCTCGAGCGCTATCCGCACCAGTTCTCCGGCGGCGAACGCCAGCGCCTGTGCATCGCACGCGCGCTCGCGCTCGAGCCCGAGATCCTGGTCGCCGACGAGGCGGTCTCGGCGCTCGACGTGTCGGTTCAGGCCCAGGTGCTCGACCTGCTCGAGGAGATCCGCGCGCGCCTGAAACTGGCGATCGTGTTCATCACCCACGACCTGCGCGTCGCCGCGCGCCTGTGCGACCACGTCGCGGTGCTCTCGCAGGGGCGCGTGATCGAATACGGCACGACGCGCGAGGTTTTCCTCGCGCCGCGCCATGCAGAAACCCAGGCGCTGCTCGCCGCGATCCCGGGTCGCGGCTACCGGTTCGGGCAATTGCGGAGACCGGGATAAGCGGGCCTCCGTACGGGCGTCGCGATTCCCCCCAGGCGTGACTTTCGTTGCCGCAGCGGCAACCCGACTCGCCTATACTTTCGCCATGCCCTCCGTCTCGATCGGCCTGCTCCGTCGGCTCAGCGACGTTACCGGTGACTCCGCGCAGGCGCTCGCGCTCGCCTGCGGCGTGACGCAGGCAGGGCTGCGGCGCGCGCTCGCCCGCCTGGCGCAAGCGGGGCTGGTCGAGTGCGACGGCGGCCGGGCGCGCCTGCTCAGGGCTTTTGATTTTCTCGATGCGCGGCGGATCGCGCACGAACTGGGCGCCGACATCGATGTCGCCGTGCTCGACGCCTGCGGCTCGACCAATAGCGAACTGCTGCAAGCCCCGCCCCACCCGCGCATGCGGCTATTGCTCGCCGAGGAACAGACCGCGGGACGCGGGCGGCGCGCGCGACGCTGGCTCTCGCCGATCGGCGATGGTCTCGCGCTCTCGCTGCGACGCGACTTCCCCCATGCACCGCGCGATCTCGCCGCGCTGTCGCTCGCCGCGGGAGTCGCCGCGGCGCGCGCGCTGCGCGCGCTCGGAGCGCGCGAGACCCGGCTCAAATGGCCCAATGACCTGCTGCTGGGCGGCGCCAAGCTCGGCGGCATCCTGGTCGAGACGCGCATGCAGGGCACGGCGGTCGCCGCGGTGGTCGGCATCGGCATCAACATGCGGTCCGCGGCAGGGCTCGGCGCGCGGCTGCGGCGACGCGTCGCCGCGCTGGAGGATTGCCTCGCGCCACCGCCCTCGCGCAACACGGTCGCGGCGCGCATCGCCCGCGAGCTGTGCGGCGTGCTCGATGCCTACGAGCAGCGCGGGCTCGCGGCGATCCGCGACGAATGGGAAGCGCTCGATGCGTACCGCGGCAAGCGCCTGCGCGTGAGAATGGCCGATGGCAGCGTGCTCGCCGGGGTCGCCGAGGGCATCGCCGAAGACGGCGGGCTCAGACTGCGCACCGCGCAGGGCCTGCGCGCGGTAAGAAGCGGCCACGTGATCCTTCCGAGGGCCGCATGATCCTCGCGATCGACGCAGGCAACTCCCGCGTCAAGTGGGGCTGGCACGACGCACGGCACTGGACCGGGCTCGCCACCGTGTCGCTGATCGAATTCGCCGCCGCCAACCACCACGTCAACCCCTTCGCCGCGACACACGCGGACCCGGAGTGCATCGTGATCTCCAACGTCGCGGGCAAGGGCGTGCACCAGTTGCTTGTCAACTGGACGAGCATTTTTGAGACCGACCCGCTGTGGCTCACCGGCGAAGCCGAGCGCTGCGGTGTGACGAGCCGCTACGAGCGGCCCGAGCAACTCGGCCCCGACCGCTGGGCGGCGCTGGTCGCGGCACGCGCGCTTTCGAACGACGCCTGCCTGGTGGTCAATGCCGGCACCGCGACCACCGTCGACATGCTCTCCGCGGCGGGCGAATTTCTCGGCGGGGCGATCCTGCCCGGCGTCGACCTGATGCGCTTCGTGCTCAACGAACATACCGGCCGGCTGCCGATCCAGGAAGGGCGCTTCGTCGGCGCGCCGCGCAATACCCTCGATGCGATCGAAACCGGATGCCGCCACGCGCAGGCGGGCGCCGTCGAGCGCATGCACCGTGCGATGGCCAGTGCGACGGGCGGCGCGCCGCGCTGCATCGTCTCCGGCGGCGCCGGCCCCTTGCTCGTCGAGCGGCTCGACATTTCGTGCAGCTACGTGGAGAACCTGGTGCTCGACGGTCTGGCGCGCATCGCGCTGGACGCGCGCGAGCGCGCCGGGCGCGCAGGCTAACCCAGCCGGATCAGAATTCCATGCGCCTCTTCTTCCTCCTGGCACTGCTCACCAATCTGGCGTTCTTCGCGTGGACGCACTACCTCGCCGGCCCGGACACCAGCCTCGACCCCGGGCCGCTCACCCAGCAGGTGGCGGCAGCACGCCTGCGCATCGTTTCAGCGGGTGAACTCGCCAGGGTGCCGCCCGCCGCGGCGCGCGCGAAGCTCAAACCGATTCCCGCGGCCCCGCCGATGGCGGCCGCGATCCCGCCCACCGCCGCCTGCCTCGAATGGGGCAGCTTCACCCTCGGCGATGCGCCGCGCGCCGAAAAGGCGCTCGAGCCGCTCGCGCTCGGCGCACGCCTCGAACGACGGCGCACCGAGGAACTCGCCAAATGGTGGGTCTACATGTCGCCGACCGGCGGGCGCGCGGGCGCGCTGCGCAAGGCGGCCGAACTCAAGGCACTCGGCATTACCGATTTCTACATCGTGCAGGACGTCGGCCCCTACCGCTGGCGCATTTCGCTCGGCGTGTTCAGGACCGAAGATGCGGCGCGCGAGCACTTTTCCGAATTGCGCAAGCGTGGCGTGCGTACCGCGTTGATCGGCGAGCGCGATACCGTAGTGCCGAAAGTCTGGTTGCAGGTGCGTCAGGCGACTCCCGAGACGCAGGTGCGGCTCAACGACATCGCGCAGACCGTGGCGGGCAGCGAGTTGCGCGAATGTCCCGCAACCACGGGCGGCGCGCTGCGCTAGCCGGCGCATCCCGCTGCCGGGGGAGTCGCGGCAGAGCGCGGCGCGAATCGCGCCCGCCGTAACGCATCAAGCGGCCCCGGCATTCGCCGATCTCGCGAGGCCACCGCCCGGGGTTCGGGCCTTGCGACTCCCCGCCCAAGGCGGCGATGGTGCTGGTGCCCAGACTCGAACTGGGGACCTACTGATTACGAATCAGTTGCTCTACCAACTGAGCTACACCAGCACGGCCGCTCGCGGGCGAAGGCGGAATTATACGCGCGCGCCGCCGCCCCGGACGCGCGCGGCTTGCCGCGCGGGCAAGCAGGGCGCCTGCCGGAGTCGTGAAATGCTTCCGCTATACTGGCCCGAGCGGTGCCGTTCGGCCCGCGATTCCGCCCGCCGGTCGCCCATTGTTGCGACCCGGGCCGGATGCTTCCTACACTCCACCCACACAGAGAGGATTCCATGCGCAACGCAACCGGTTTCACGCTTATCGAACTGATGATCGTCGTGGCGATTATCTCGATTCTCGCGGCAGTGGCACTGCCCCAGTACAACCAGTACGTCACGCGCAGCAAGCTGACCGAGGCGACCTCCCAGCTCGCCGATCTGCGCACGAAAATGGAAGGCTACTACCTGGACAACCGCCGCTACAGCAGCACCACCGGCGGCGGCACCTGCGGGGTCGTTCCGGCCGCCGCCGACAGCAAATATTTCGACATCGCCTGTGCGTCGTCCACGCTCAAGACCGGGGTTGGCGATCAGACCTACACCATCACCGCCACCGGAAAGTCGAGCGCCGGGATGACCGGATTCGTGCTGACGATCGACCACAGCAACACCAAGGCGACCACCTCGGTGGCCTCCGGATGGACCCTTCCCGCGACGAACTGCTGGGTACAAAGGAAGAACGGCTCATGCTGAGACCGTCGCAGCGCGCGCGGGGCTTCACGCTGATCGAGCTCGCCATCGGTCTGATGATCCTCGGCATCCTCATCATGGCGGGGCTGCCGAGCATGCGGACCTGGCTGCAGAATTCGCAGATCCGTACCGCGTCCGATGCGATGATCTCGGGCCTGCAACTGGCGCGTGCCGAGGCGCTGCGGCGCAACACCACGGTCAGGTTCCAGCTCGTCACCGACCTCACCGCCTCGTGCGCCCTGTCGGCAAGCGGACGCAACTGGGTGGTGAGCCTCACCGATCCGAGCGGCGGCTGCCAGGCCGCGCCCTCGGAGACGGGCGCGGGAATCGTGCAGGCGAGGGATGCCTCCGAGGGTACGCCCAGCGCGATCGTCAGCGCGAAGAATGCGGGCGCGACCGGTGCCTCGCTGGTCAGTTTCAGCGGACTGGGCCGGGTGAATAACGCCGGCGCGATCGCGACCATCGACATCTCCAACCCGGGCGGCGGCAATTGCCAGACCGTCGGCGGGGGCGGCGGCCCGATGCGCTGCCTGCGCATCCAGATCGGCAGCGGCGGACTGGTCCGGATGTGCGATCCCGCGGTCGATCCGGCCTCGACCACCGATACGCGCAAATGCTGAAAGGCCAGCCAAAATGCGAAGCATGAACGGCCCGCGGTCGCAACAAGGCGTGATGCTGATCGAAGCGCTGATCGGCATCCTGATCTTCTCGATCGGCATTCTCGCGCTGATCGGCATGCAGGGCGTGGCGATCAAGAATACCGCCGACTCGCGCTATCGCAGCGAAGCGGCGTTCCTCGCCAACCAGGTGGTCGGCCAGATGTGGGCCGACATACCCAACCTGCCGATGTACGACACCACGGTGATGGCAGGTTGCGGGATAACGCCTCCCAACGCCTGCACCCGTCGCGACGACTGGCGCACGCAGGTCGAGCGCGGCCTGCCCGGCATCGACGTGGCCGCCGGCACGCTCGCGCCGGCGATCACCGTCGATTCGAGCAACCCGGGGAACATCGGGGTCAAGGTGCTGATCCAGTGGAAACAACCCGGCGAGACCCAATCGCGCCGGCTCGAATTCAACAACCGCATCAACCCAGGAATCTGATCATGCGACGCGCGGCGGGAATGAGTCTGGTGGAGTTGCTCGTCGGCATGGCGATCGGCCTGATCGGCGTGGTGATCATCACCCACCTGTATCTCAAGAACGAGGAATACAAGCGCTCGACCACCGCCGCGGGCACCGCGCAGGTCAGCGGCGCGATCGCGCTCTATCTCATGGAACGCGACCTGCGCATGGCGGGCTACGGGGTGAACCATTCCGGCGCGCTCGGCTGCACCTGCGTCGGCGCGGGATGCAGCCCGATCCAGTATTACTACAACGGCGCCTACTCGAGTCCGCCCGGCGCCGGCGGCGCAGGTTCCCTCCCGGCGCTCGAAATGGCGCCGCTGGTGATCACCGAGTCGGCCGGACTTCCCGATACCCTCACGCTGCTGTTCAGCTCGGCCGCCGAGCGCGCGCTGCCGGGCACGCTGTCGCAGGACATGCCCAATTCGTCCGCGGATTACAAGGTCGACGGCACCACCGGCTTCCGCGATGGCGATCTGGTCCTGGTTTCGAGCGGCGGGAAGTGCACGCTCTCGCAGATCACCAACGTACAGACGGGCGGCCTGGTGCACCAGTCGGGCACCTCGCTCTGGAACCCGGTGGGCGGCACCAGTCTGCTGCCCGGCTTCAGCACCGGTGCCTACGTGTTCAATCTCGGCGCACCGACCTGGCGCAGCTATTCGATCGCCAGCAACAAGCTGCGTCTCACCGAAGTTCTCGGCGTGACCACCGGCAGCTCGAGCGCCCAGGACATCGTCGACGACATCGTCGATTTGCAGGCCGAGTACGGCAAGGACACCACCGGCACCCCCGACGGCACGGTCGATCTGTGGGACACGGTCAAACCGACCACCAGCGACGGCTGGCAGCGGGTGATCGCGGTAAGACTCGGGGTGCTCGCGCGCAACTCCAACTACAACCGGCCCACCACGCCGGGAGGAAATTGCGACGCGACCTCGGCGGCCAACAACAACGTGCCGATGTGGGGCCCCAGCCGCGACAAACCGTTCCCGGCGGTCGATTTCACCACCGCGACCAGCGAAGCGCGCTGCTACAAGTACCGGGTGTTCGAAACCGTGATTCCCCTGCGCAACATGATCTGGAGGCCGGCATGAGGCGTTTCGAGAGAGTCGCACGGCGCGCGCAGCGCGGCGTGATCCTGTTCATCGCGCTGATCGTACTGGTCGCGATGTCGCTCGCCGGCATCGCGCTGATGCGATCGGTCGACACCAACGTGCTGATCGCGGGCAACCTCGCTTTCCGTCAGTCGGGCACGATGCTCGCCGATGCCGGCATCGAGGCGGCGCGCGCCTGGCTCAATTCGAATACCACGCAGCTCTCCAATAACCAGCCCGGCGGCTTTACCGCCTACTGGGCGAGCTGGGGAGCGGGGCTCGACTTCATCAAGGCCACCGCCGCCACCACCGACGACTACGACTGGTCGACCGCGCAGTCGGTCGCGTCGCCCGACCCTGCCTACGACATCCTGTACGTGATCCACCGCATGTGCGAGGGCACGGGCGACCCCGCGACCGCGGGAGCGACCTGCATGAAATCGACCACCCTCGCCGGCTCGAGCGCGAGCGGTGCCGGCTCGAAAGGCGTCGTGACCTACGGCAGCCAGACGCTGCCCGGCACGAGCGCGGTGTTCTATCGCGTCACGGTGCGCGTCACCGGCCCGCGCAATACGCGTGGTTTCGTGCAGGCCTTGCTGAACTAGCCCGAAACGATACTCCCCGAATACGAATCACCCCGCGGCGCGCACGCGCCGCACCCGACAGGAGCATGTCATGACCGTCCAATCTTCCCTCAGCCCCAGGCACCTGCTCGCCGGCCTCGCCGCGGCGGCACTGCTGTGCGCCGCCCCCGCCGCGCGCTCGCAGGCGCTGAACATCGCCACCGAACCGCTCGGCACCGCGACCACCACCATCCTGCCGAACGTGATGTTCATCCTCGACGACTCGGGCAGTATGGGCTGGGACTACATGCCCGACTACGTCAACGACACCCACAACCCGACCGCCACCACCCGGACCACCGCGTCCTGCTACGACGCGGGCGACGATAACGACCCCTCCGCGGGCTCGATCAAGGGCAGTCCGGACGCCTGCGTCCTGGGCGACCCCCCTTACATGAGTCCCGACCTGAACACCATCTACTACAACCCGACGATCCGCTACCTGCCCGCGGTCAATTACGACGGTTCGGGAAAACCCAACCAGGACGCGGCCACCACCACCAACTGGACCGCGGTCTCGACCAACGAGTACTACGCGGAGATGGGCAGCACGCGCAGCACGACCAACCTCGCGAGCGGCTATCCCGACCGGCTGTGGTGCAAGAACAAGGCCGACGCGGACGGGACCTGCCTGACGAACAGCGCCTACTCGTACCCGAGCTTTCTCTATCCCTACGGCACGACCAGCGGCGGTTCGACGCGCTATACCTACAGCAATCCCTACTACTACCGCTTCCAGACCGCCCAGTATTGCTCGGACGCGGCGCGCACCAGCTGCCGCAGCGGCTCGTCGGTCGATCCGACGGTCGACATCTACCAGGCGCTCGAATACTGCACGGATGTCGAACGCACCAATTGCGCCGCGGGCGCCGCGGTGACCGCGGCACATATCTATTCGGGCGTGCGCTGGTGTTCGGACGCCGGCACGCTGGTCAACTGCCAGCGCAAGAAGATCGGCGCTTTCCTCTACGCCAAGCACCTGGGCAGCACCAGGGACGTGACCGGCACCTTCGCCGCGACGGCCAACACCGGCAGCATCACGGTAAGAAGCGTCGCGGCTACCGGCGGCACCATCTCCAACCTCACGATCGCCGGCGTACCCGTGATCGCCGCGCCGATCACGGTGTCCTCGGGGCTGTCCACCGAGGCGGCCGCGACGCTGATCGCCACCGCGATCTCGAGCTACACCTCGTCGCCCAATTTCACCGCCACCGCGTCGGGCTCGGTGGTGAACATTACCCAGTCGGTGGCGGGCGCCTCGGGTAACGGCGCCCCGATCGTCGTCAGCAGCTCGGGTTCCGCCTCGGCGAGCGCCACGGGCACGGTCAGCGTCAGCACCGTCCGGTGCCCACGGTCGGGCTCCTGCACGCGCACCCTCAGCGTGGTGTCGGTGAACGCCACCAATCTGATGTGTGCGCCGACGGTCGGCCAGACCACCAACTTCGGCAACAGCGTGACGGTCGACGCATCCGGAAACATCGTCGCATCGAGCGGCTGGAACGCGTCGGTGGAACGGGATGCGATGCTCACCGCGATCGCCGCGCGCGTCAATGCCTGCGCGGTCGGCGGCTACACCGCGACGCTCGACCTCGCCAACAGCAAGGTGACCCTCGTCGCGCCGCTCTCTCAGGGCGCCACGCCCAATGGCTACGCGGTGGCGGCCACCGGAACCAACCTCGCCGCGATATCGACCACCCCCATGGGGGGCGGTGCTTCAAATCCGGACATCGCCACCGCGGTCACCACGATGGCGGGCGGGTCCGATGCCTTTACCGGAACGCGGACCCTGCGCATCGGCGTCGGCGCCTTCACGCGCACCAACATCGTCACGGCGGTCGATTCCTATCCCAAGCAGGGCGGGCGCACCGACTGCCTCGGCGTCACCTGCACCTACGCGGAAGAGATGACCAACTTCGCCAACTGGTACACCTATTACCGGAATCGCATCACCATGATGAAGTCGGCCGCCGGACGCGCATTCGCGCCGATCGGCGAGTCCTACCGGGTCGGGTTCATCACCATCAACCCGGGCAGCACGGTAAGCTCGAGCAAGTACCTCAAGATCGATGCCTTCACCACCGCTGCGGGCGGGCACAAGAGCCTCTGGTACGACAAGTTCTACTCGCAAACCACCGGCAGTAGCACGCCGCTGCGCGAGGCGCTCGCGCGGGTGGGCTGGCTGTACGCGGGGGAACTCAACACGGGCCTCACCAGCGGCATCCGCGATGACCCGATGACCATGTCCTGCCAGCCGAACTTCGCGATCCTCTCGACCGACGGCTACTGGAACGGCGCCGCCGGCCAAAAGCCCGACGCCACCGCGATCGGCAACCACGACAACGTGGACAGCGGCTACTCGAAACGCGCCGACGGCGCCTATGACGGGAACATTCTCCCGACCACCATCGCGGGATCGAGCGCGGGCGGCAGCGGCACGCTCGCCGACGTGGCGATGTACTTCTACCAGACCGACCTGCGCACGACCGGCACAATGGCCACCAATAACGTCCCGGTCACCAACAAGGACAGCGCGTCGTATCAGCACATGGTTACCTTCACGCTGGGTCTGGGTCTGGACGGCGAACTGAGCTATCGCTCGGACTACGAGTCGGCCGGTTCCGGCGACTTCTACGACATCAAGCAAGGCACGAAGAACTGGCCCTCGCCGAAGCAGGATTCACCCAGCGCGCTCGACGATTTGTGGCACGCGGCGGTCAACGGCCGCGGGACCTTCTTCTCGGCGCGCGACCCCGCGACGCTCGCCAGCAGCCTGACCGACACCCTGAACGGCCTGAATACGCGCGTCGGCGCGGGTGCCGCCGCGGCGACCTCCAACCTGCAGCCGGTCGCGGGCGACAACTTCGCCTTCACCGCGCAATACCAGACTGCCGACTGGATCGGCGACCTCAAGGCGCGCACCATCGACCTGAAGACCGGCATCGTCTCGAGCACCGTGCTGTGGTCGGCCGCCGCCAAGCTCGACCCGATGCTGCATACTCAGCGCAGGATCTTCACCTTTGACCCGAGCGACTCGGCAGGCAACCGGCTGAAGGATTTCTGCTGGCCGAGCGATGTCGGTGCCGGAACCTGGTGTAGCGACGGCAGCGGGTTGAGCGCGGCCGAGCAGGCCTATTTTGATCCCGCCGCGCTCCGGCAGTTCACGAGCTATACGGTCGGCCAGGCCGCGCTCGCGAACGGACAGGCGATCGTGAATTTCCTGCGCGGCGACTCGACCTACGAGACCACCAGCAGCGGCGCGGACATCGACCTGTTCCGCCAGCGCTTGAGCCTGCTGGGCGACATCGTGAACGCACAGCCGGCCTACGTGAAAGCTTCGCCGTTCAGCTACAGCGATACCGGCTACGCCGCCTTCAAGGCCTGTACCCAGGGACTCGGTTCGGGCTGCCCGGCGGAGCAGTTCCCGAGTCCGTCGCTGCCGCGCCGCGGTACGGTGTACGGCGCCTCCAACGACGGCATGCTGCATGCCTTCGAGACCGACGTGAACAACGACCCCTACTTCCAGCTCACCGGCATCGGGACCGCGATCACCAGCGACGATACCTTCCAGGGCAACAACGCCGGCAACGGCGTCGAGCGCTGGGCCTATATCCCGGGCATCCTGCTGCCGGTGCTGCGCACGCTCGCCGACAACCCCTATGCCCACCGCTATTACACCGACGGCTCGCCGACCGCGGGCGACATCTGCATCTCGACGCCCTGCGCCGGCCTCAGCGACTGGCGCAGCATCGTCGTCGCGGGGTTCAACGCGGGCGGCACGGGCTACTTTGCGCTCGATGTCACGAACCCGCTCGCACCGAAAGCGCTGTGGGAAATCACCAACAAGGGGATTTGCCGCGCCGCCGCGGATTTCGCCGCCGGCGGCATCCAGGACGACTGCAATCTCGGACTGTCGTTCGGCAATCCGCTCATCACCAAACGTCCCTCCGACGGCAGGTGGGTGGTGCTCTTCACCTCGGGTTACAACAACAACGTCAGCGGCGGCAACGGCCAGGGCTATCTGTACATCGCCGATGCCTACACGGGAGACATCCTGCAGCGCGTCACCACGGGTGTCGGCAGCGCCGCCTCGCCTTCGGGTTTCTCGCGGATCAACGGCTGGGTGACCAGTGGTTCGGTCGACAACACCACGCTGGCGGTCTACGGCGGCGACCTGCTGGGCAATATGTGGCGCATCGCGCTCGAACCGGCGATGCCGGGCTACCTGCAGGCGGTGCTGCTTGCGGTCGCCAAGGACGGCTCGGGCAACACGCAGCCGATCACCACCAGGCCCGAACTCTCCAACATCAGCAACCAGCGTGTAGTGCTGTTCGGCACCGGCCAATTCCTCGAACTGGCCGACAAGGACAGCAGCACCGCCACGACGCAGACGATCTACGCGCTGCGCGACAACACGACCCTGGCAGCCGGACCGATAATTGCCGACGTGCGCAACACCGCCCTGGTCAAGGTGCGCCAGTTCGCGAACTACACCGCGAACGACACGACGCGCTCGGTCGCCTCGGGCACCGCGCCGAACTGGTCGTCCGACTGGGGATGGCTGATCGATCTTCCGGAACAGGGCGAACGCGTCAACGTCGATCCGCAGCTGCAACTCGGCACGCTGACGGTCGCCTCGAACATTCCGAACGGCGACACCTGTACCGCGGGCGGTACCGCGTGGATCAATTACATCGACGCGGCCACCGGCGGCAACATCACGACCCTCACGCCGCAGCCCGCGAGCCAGAAGATCGCGAGTTCGCTGATCGTCGGCGTCAACGTGGTGATGCTGCCGGGCGGCGCGGTCGAGGCGATCATCACCACCGCCGACAACCAGCAGTTGACGCGCGACGCGCCGGTCGCCACCGGGGCGTTCGGCGGACGACGCACCTCGTGGCGCGAGCTGTTCACCCAGTAGGCAGGCGTCAACCCGGCATCGGTCCGCGCCGATGATCTGACCAAAGCGCCTGGCGAGCCGCGTTCGCCAGGCGCTTTGCCTTTCCATGTCCCCCGCCCCCGCCACGCTACGCACCGTGCAAGGACTGCTGCCCACGCTGGCGGCGTCGGCGCTGCTTCACGCGGTGGCGCTCGCGGCGCTCGCCGCCTGGGTCAATGACTGGCGTTCACAGGCGAATTCGCTCGAGCGGCAGCCCCGCGCGCGTCTCAATGCGGTGCTCGCCGCGGCGCAATCTGCCGACGCGCCGCAAACCGGAGGACCCGCGGGGCGGACCGATTCCGACAGTTTGCCGGATGACGGCGCGCAGGCGGGTGCGCGGCTCGAATGGGGAGCCCACCGGTTAAGAGCGCCGCCGCGCCCCGAGCCGGATTCGCGCCGCCGGCTCGCCCCGGCAGAGGCGGCGAACTACCTCCCCGCGCGCGATCTCGATCGCAATCCGCAAATCCGCGTGCACGTCGAACCGCAGTTTCCTCCCCTCGCGCTCGCGCCCAGCGGACGCGTCGTGCTGCGGCTGTACGTCAGCGAAACGGGAACCGTCGACGACATCGCGGTCGAATACGCCGATTCGACCGGCGCATTCGATGTCGCTGCGCGCCAGGCGTTCAGCACGGCGCGCTTCTACCCCGGGGTCAAGAACGGACGGCCGGTGAAGAGCCTGCTGCGCATCGAAGTGCAGTTCGGCGCACCGTCGCCGCGCGCCGCGCCCGATCAGGCCGAGTCGCCCGGCGTGCGCTGAGCGAGTTCGCGCGGCAGCGAGAACACAACATGTTCGCTGATCCCCTCGAGCGGCAGCACGCTGCGCGCACCGAGTGCCTTCAATCGCCCGATCAGCTCGTTCACCAGCACCTCGGGCGCCGACGCCCCGGCGGTGATTCCCACGCGCCGTTTCCCCGCGAGCCACTCGGGTCGCAGGTCCGCGGCGTTATCGAGCATATGCGCCTCGACCCCCATGTGCTCGGCGACCTCGCGCAATCGGTTCGAATTCGAGCTGTTGGGCGAGCCGACCACGATCACCAGATCGCAGCGCGGCGCCATGAACTTGACCGCGTCCTGCCGGTTCTGCGTCGCGTAGCAGATGTCGTTCTTCTTCGGTCCGCGGATGCCGGGAAAGCGCGCGCGCAGCGCGGCGACGATCGCCGCGGCGTCGTCCACCGACAGCGTGGTCTGCGTCACGTAGGCGAGCCGTGCGGCGTCGCCGACCCGCAGACTGGCGACGTCCTCGGTCGACTCGACCAGGTGCATGCCATGCTCGGACTGCCCCATCGTGCCTTCGGCTTCGGGGTGTCCGCGGTGGCCGATCATCACGATCTCGTTACCCTCGCGCAGCAGCTTGGCGACCTCGACGTGCACCTTGGTGACCAGCGGGCAGGTCGCGTCGAACACCCGCAGTCCGCGCGCCTCGGCCTCGCGCTGCACCGTCTTCGAGACGCCGTGCGCGCTGAAGATGACCGTGCCGCCGGCGGGTACCTCGTCGAGTTCCTCGATGAACACCGCGCCGCGGGCGCGCAGATTCTCCACCACGTAGCGGTTGTGCACGATCTCGTGGCGCACGTAGATCGGCGCGCCGAACTGCGCGATCGCGCGCTCGACGATTTCGATCGCGCGCTCGACCCCGGCGCAGAAACCGCGCGGATTGGCCAACAGGACTTCGAAGTCGCTCACGGCCGCACCGAGTCCCCGCCGAGTACGTTGCGCGCGAGCACCTCGACCTCGAAACGTACCGCGCGCCCGGCGAGCGGGTGATTGAAATCGATGCACAGCTCGTCGGGGCCCGCGCTGCGCACGATGCCGGGATGCACACCACCGTCATCGTCCTTGAATTCGACCACCGTCCCCGCTTCGATGCCGGGTTGCTCGGCGAATGCGGCGCGCGGCAGGCGGCGCAGCAGATCCTCGCGGTGCGCGCCGAAGGCCTGCGCGGGTTCGATTTCGAACGTCTGGCGAATGCCGGCCTGCGCCTGCTCGAGGCAACGCTCGAGTCCAGCGGCGAGTTCTCCCGCGCCGAGCAGTAGCGTCGCCGGCCGCGCGCCGAAGGTCGAGACCAGATTCCCGCCTCCGACCGCGCCGATCGAATAATGCAGCGTCAGCAGTATGCCCGGTTCATCCATGCACGGATCCTCCCTTGTCTCGATGCATGAAGCTTTCGGCCACCAGCAGCAGCGCGCCGACGGTAATCGCGGCATCGGCAACGTTGAACGCCGGCCAGTGCCAGCCGAGGTAATGAAAGTCGAGAAAATCCACCACCTGTCCGAAGCGCAGCCGGTCGACCGCGTTACCCAGCGCGCCGCCGAGGATCAGCGCGAGCGCGGCGCGGTAGACCGGCGAAGGCGTCGGGCGCACCAGCAGCACCGAAATCAAGACCGCCGCGGCAACCGCGATGGCGAGAAACAGCGGCGTTTGCCAGCCCGAAGCGGTCGACAGAAAACTGAACGCGGCGCCCTTGTTGAATACCAGCACCAGGTTGAAGAAGCCCGTCACCTCAATGCGCTCGCCCGGCGCGATGCGCGCGAGCACCAGCCACTTGCTCGCGTAGTCGGCGACAATCAGCAGCGCCGCGATACCAAACCAGAGGGCCGCCTTACGCATGGGGACGCGCCTCCCCGGCGCCGAACAGATTGCTCGCGCAACGCCCGCAGAGGTCGGGATGCGCGACGTCGGCGCCGACATCGCCGCGGTAATGCCAGCAGCGCTCGCACTTGACCTGCGCGCTCGGCGCAACCTCGATGCGCGTCCCGGCGCCTTCGGCCGCGCGATGCAAGCGCGCCGCGGAAGTGAGCATCACGAAGCGCAGGTCGTCGCCCAGACTCGCGAGCAAATCGTGGTCCGCGCCCGCGGCGTGCAGATCGAGTTCGGCCTGCAGCGATGAGCCGACTTTGCCGGCGATGCGCAGCGCCTCGATCTCCTTTCTGACCGGAGCGCGCAGTTCGCGCAGCCTCGTCCAGCGCGCGAGCAGCGCTCCGGCGCCGTCGACGCCCGGCAGCTCGTGCCAGACATGGAAGAACACGCTGTCATCGACCCTGCCCGTAAACACCGCCCAGGCCTCCTCGGCGGTGAAGCTCAGAACCGGCGCCATCAGCCGCAGCAGGCTCGCGGTGATGTGCCAGAGCGCGGTCTGCGCCGAACGGCGCGCGCTCGAATCCGC
>Ga0224495_10001506_pt1 | contig 16269 bp, 9 predicted proteins | sample SF_Jul11_sed_USG_FD_168128 | JGI IMG/M metagenome (GOLD analysis project Ga0224495, IMG submission 168128) | Sediment microbial communities from San Francisco Bay, California, United States - SF_Jul11_sed_USGS_4_1 | ecosystem: Environmental > Aquatic > Marine > Sediment | place: USA: California... | reverse complement strand
ATGAAAGAGAAAAGTGAAATTAATAAAATCCTTTAAAGATACGGATTATTCTTTATGCGAAACATGTAATCCGGATCGATGTAGGGATCGTCAGCTCTGTGTTCTTCCATTAAAGCCATTTTCTTCCTAAGGAGCCGAGGAAAGTTTTCTGCATGGATAAAAGGCGTTTCCTCAGAGCCGGAAACGATCATCCACTCGATCGGAGCCGCTTCCCAGAGTTCGATGAGCTCTCGGCAATTCTGAATTTCTCTCTGTATCATGTCGTCCAGGAGCCGACGGCACTCGGCTTTTCTTCCAGGAACTTCAGAATCCAGATACTCATGGACAGCATATATCCATACTGCCGTGTTGCGCAGGGTTGTGTACAGACAGTGCAAGGCATTTGCTCGGTAATACTGATCCACAAAAACCCCTCCAGCTCTTTTATCCCTAGAGTTCACCCTTTCATCCATTCTCTCTTTGAACAGATCGATCGCAGACTCCAAAGGGGGCCAGACATTCTCATCAATTCTGGTAAAAGCTTTCTGGGCGTAATCTTTTGAAACAAGATCAAAAAGCACATCCTTAGCCAAGTCCACCTTGTTCCGATTATGGATAGAGGTGCACATGAATCGCTCATAATAAGCCCTCTCATGTTCAGGAATTCTGTCGATATCTGGGACCAAAGGCCGTACGACCAGCCTCTGCCAGATAACTCCATAATGGGTGTAGATGGAGAGGGGAGGAAATCCACGGATGGCCTGCTCCATCAGCTTCCATCCCTTCACCAAATCACTCGCATGTTGTTCTCCAGCGTACTTGATGGCAATATCTAACACAGCTTCGTCGATATCCAACGCCGAGTCCACCTGGAAGCGCCGGAAGATTTCTTGATTCACAGCATAGGGAACTTTATCAGGTGGATGGATGCCTCCTACGTGAGCCAACGTACGAATGCCAAGTTTCGAACAAGCCTGCAATTTATCGTAAGTCAACCAGGGAAAAGGGATTCCCAGGAGGGGCTCATGGTTGGTGTGCGGGCCGAAGGAATGATAAAAATAACTTCGGCTCTTTCGGGAACAGAGCTCTTTCAATGGTTCTTTCTCCCCGTCCTCCAAGAAATTATGATGAGCCGACCCCAAAACCTTGATATCAGGATACTGTGGATGCGGATAGTTAGCCTCCCAACCTCTGGTTAGCAGTGAATGCACTTCCACATCGATCCGATCTCCAAGCTTCGGCCAGAGAAAAGCTCTTTCTCCATAGAAGGATTCCAGTCGCGTGATTACTCGGAATTCAGGATTTATCCGCGATCCAGCATCATGGAGTAGAGTGAAAAAATGGATGATATTCGATGCCGCGGCTCTGGCAATCTCCTCATCGTCATTCCACTCTCGAATCAAGTAGGCTCCTCCGTTCCGTCCTACATACAGAGATTTTGTGTGCTCAAAACCAGCGCCGCTGTCGTTGCTCCAGATAGTCAGGAAGCCCAATTCAGGGACTTCCTCCATCAGGTTTGTCAGAAGCTCAACATAGTGTTGTTGAACCACGGGATGAACGGTGGAGAGATTATACCGCGGCTTGAAACTTCTGAAGGGATGATCCACGCGTGCGCCTCGGAGCGTCGGGTATTGTTCGAACAACGCATCAGGGACAGAGCGTGGCTCAAAACAGAGCAGGCCGGGCACAAGTCCGTATTTCAAAGCCAAGCGAGAATTTTCTTTGAGCTGCCGGAGATTTGCCCGGAGGTACTCCTCGGGATAGATCCCTTGGTTCAACAGGCTGGACACAAACTGGTCGAGGGCAGGACAATAGGTGTAAAAATCTGGATAGAACTCTCCTGAAATGCCCTTTTCAATCGCAAAAGAAGAAGCCAGCGCATTAACCTCAAGGTGGGTGAATCCCAACCGCGCATATTCCCTGATGTATCTCTCTCGGTCAAAGTTTCTTATGAGTCGTGCATACTGAGTGAGAAAAAGGTCAAAAGTGGATTTTTCGACCGAAAAGCTCATCTCCCGCATCCATGGCTGTCGAGGAGAAGTCTCATGATCAGCAAGGTCTTCAACGAGGAAGGAAAAGGCGGTGTAAAGGAAAGAGGGCTTTGAACATAACAGCCAAAGGCACTGATTATCGTCTATCATTATAAGCAGCCAGTCCTTATCAGAAGGAATGGGATGGCCTTGATCCCTCAGCCATTCGAGAATCCTCGTGGATGCAACAGCCACATACAGAACGCTCTTCTCTGATTTGATATCTGCGTCATTTACGCTTCTGATATCAATTCCAGGGCCAAACAACTCCACAAGTTCCTTGGCAACAGCCTCCTCGACTGGATAACCTTCTCTCGGAATTCTCACTTGCCTGATCTCTTGTAAAACCTCTCTGAACCTCATGTTAACCTCCTTACGGCGTATCCTTCCTGTTCAATCGGCTAATCCCCAATTTAGAAGGTTTGAAAAATCCTATTCTATCGATGGGCGTGTGGCCGACCTCCCCCGCTATGACACCCCCGTATTTTCCCTTACAGTTGGTAAAAACTCAGCCAAAGCCAAACAACATATTCTTTCATCATTAGACCTTCTTTCCTGTCCGGCTCAGCGAGTTCCACGTTTCATACACTGTAAATATGTTTTCCGGTTTGGCCTCCAGACCGAATTCACACTGGGCAATAACACCTCCTTGAGTATACAGGTGTAGCCAAACTTCATAAACGGCCTGTTGGATTTCTTGGCGAGTCCCATGGGGAAGAAGGGTCTGTCTGTCGATCTCTCCCCAGAAGGTGATTTTTCCCCGAAACCTCTCACCTAGTTCCTTCACCCCCATGCAGAATATTTGGGCGTTGAGGGCATCGACTCCAGCTTCGATCAGATCTGGAATAATATCAACGATGTATCCATCTGAATGCATGAAAACATACTTTCTGTGCTGCCGAGCGACATCTGCGTATTCTTTGTACATGGGCAAAAATATCTTGCGAAATATGTCGGGTGATGCGATCAGTCCCTGCTGGGTTCCCCAATCATCCATCAAGGCAATCGCATCCACATCTGTGCTGGCCCAAATTTCGACTTCCTTGACAGAATGCTGATGAATCCTGTTGAGAAGCTCGAAGAGCTCTGAAGGCTGTTCCAATAGATCGATGAGAGCGTGCTCCATGGTCCGGATGAATTGGAATCTCTCGAAGGGGCGCACCACCGATCCCATAACAACAAACTGTTCAGCTTCTCTGCAAAAGGTGTTGACTGCTTCCCGGTCGAGACAGAGGGTCGCATCCGGCGCCTTAAATTTTTCCAAGTCTTCCCAGTCTTTGACAAGTGGGGTTTGCACGATTCCAATGATCCCATCAAGGGGATTTGTAAAGACACACCCCCATTCATCTGTGTATGTGCCTTTCCGATACCGCCCCCCCTTTGTTCCCAGGGTTTTGGTGTAAACGGTCGGAGCCATCACCATATCATCGGGGAAAATCTCATGAAGTCTCTGAACCACGTCCGGATAATTCTCTTCTGCCCAGGGAAGTATCCCTTTATGCCTAGGAATTCTCTCCGGAGAGCTGAAGGTCAGAGTTTTCTCTACGAGCTGGCGGGAATTCATGCCTATATTCCTTCATATTGAGGAGGGACTCCTCCAGGAAAATAGGAGTAATTCTCCAGTTTCATAGGTTTCCCGGCACACGCCCAGGGAAATCCAGCTTCACTCGGTAGGATCCCCCGTTTGTAACAGTCATACAATTCTCGATCGAGCCCTCTGCCAAACCGGCCTTTTTTTTCGACATCTCGATGGATCATTGTCTCAGGAAAGGTTTGAATCCGTGGTGCTGATTCCTGCATTCCGTTCATACACAGTGTTTGAGAGAGGGCAGCCTCAGGCCCGCACAGGATAGGTCCAGGCTCCTGGATCATTCTGACAGCTTCAAACAGTTTGCGGAGAGGATGCTCCGATTCGGGATTTCCGTAGAGCTTTTCGTTACCCTTTCTATCCCTGGCAACCACTTCATCGATAGACTCTCCATAGTTCACGGTGGCTTCTTCGAACTCGAAGGAAAACATCGGGCCCATGTTTTCGGAAATCGCATGCGAGGCATAATAAAGGAGCTCGACTCCCTCATCCGTGAATGTTCGACAGACCACAGTGTCATAATTCTCGATAGGATAAATCCTATAAAGTTCGGCCATAACCCCAGAAGGCATCGCGCTCCTGTCTGTGCTCTCTCCTAAAACATAGAAGAGATTGTGGAGGAAATGCGCCATTGCATTGTTCGCTGGACTGTCCAGAACCCAGTCTCCCCTGTCCATTATCTTTCCTGCCCATTCATTCCTCTGATAGTAGGCCTCATCTCTGGGCCAAAAACAGAGGGTCTTTAGCCGGAGGGGCTTTCCAAAACTCCCTGTGAGAATATCCTTCTTGAGGGCTTGAATAGCTCTGGAGAAGGACCATTGGTAGCCGATCATCACCCACAGGTGAGCTTTATCCCTGGCTTTAATCAAATGTTGAGCATCCTGGATTGTTGCTCCGAGGGGCTTCTCGCACAGTACATAACTTCCGTTCTCAAGAGCCTCACAGGTTTGACGCACATGATAGTGAATCGGAGAGCAGATGACCACAAGATCGGCAGCCTGCTCTGTTTCGTAGAATGTGCTGAGGTGTGACAGAATCGGAATGCCTCGTTTTTGTAGTTCGAGACGATATTCTGATCTCTCTGGATAGGGCTCGACAACAGCAGGTATTCTGACTTCTGTTGGAGAGAATTCATCCATCAAGGTCTCAAGGTAGGACCGTCCCATCCCTCCGATTCCCACTAGAACAACAGAAACAGGCTTCTTCCCTTCATGTTTCATCTCTGCTCTCATTTATAGAAATAAGAAGTGGAAATTTTTTATTATCATTCCTCTCTAAATAACGAACCTTGTTTTCGGAGCTTCCCTTCCATCAGATCGACCTCGAAGACTTTTTTTGATCGCAGATCCACAGCCAGGGATTTCACTTCAAAGGCATCGAGGGTTAGATCGAAATCCAGGGATAAAACAGGCAGGGAGACATGCGTTTCTCTTTTTATACCAGAAGGCTCAAAAAACCTGATGATGAGCCAATTCTTCTGCTCAGCCATCTTCAAAGTTGTGACCTGAATCACATTATCGCTCAGGTTGAGACCTGGGGTAACTTTCTTTCCCTCACCAGATGGATAGCAGTTCAGAGCCATGGGCACCTCATTCTTGACCAGCGCCTCTCGGTCTACCACATTCAGTCGCTCGAGGGCCTTGCCGCCGTTTATCCAGAAGCGGAAAATACGTTCCCCCTGATCCATGCGGGGGATGAATCGGTCTTGGGTGCCAAGAGACCAGGAATTCCCTGTATCTGCCGCATAGGCCGGCGATCGTAAGAGTGAGAGGCGAAGTTCCCCGTTTTTAAAGTCAAACCCATAAGTCCTGTTGTTTATGACGGTCAGGGCGCTCTTGCCGTCTGAGGAAATCACGCCAATCCACTTTTGGGCCACACACTCGTTATCGGTTTTTTTGAAATCCTCGACGCCGTAAGCCATCTGTCCCTTGCAGAGGCCATCTTTGAACTTTGTCGGTACGGCCAGCTTCAGCATTCGGTCTCTCTCATTCCAAAACACACGAACCTCGGCCTCGAACTCGCTCCCTTTTTTTGGGATTTTATATCGCTGGCAGATGAAGGATTGATTGTAACGGAACAAGGCTTCTACTACAGTCCGGACAGCACCATCTTCAATGACACGCACTGGCTCGAGCTTAGAACCAGACACACCTGCAAATCGTGCACTTTCCTGTTCTGTCATCAGAGAAAATTTCCCTTCGTAGTCCCTGAAAGACCGCACCTTCATGCCCCATGAATCGGGATAATCCTCTATAACCAAGGCCTGAAACGCCCGGGCCTGCAAAAGCTCCACCCCTTTAACCCGAAAGTATTCCATCAATCCTGTTGTGGTCCGAATGGCGAATTCGGCATTATTCGACCGCAAAACAAGCAAAGGCTTCTCCCTCTTGAGAAGATCTAATTGATCAGCCTTGTTTTTCAAGCGACAGACAAAGCGGTTCATCTGTCCAGGCTTTAATTCGGCTTGGAACACGACCCTTTTTCTCCACTCCACAGAGAGGGAGCTCGTTTCCTTCTCGAACTGGGAAGGGATCTTTCTTCCCTGACTTTCTCTCAACTCAGGAGCCCAGGTGTATCTTTGGTCAAAATGTGGTTCATAGGGCTGAAACTCACAGATCACAATTTGTCTTACAGGAAAGGGATGCGGATTATACACAAAGACCGGATGTTCTCCCTCCATAGGCTTTAGCTGACCCTGGAGTAAGGCAAAAAAGGTCTTGGTTTGCAGGCGGGAGAGGATCTCCAATCCATGGCTGATTCTCTGGTGAGCATAGTCTTCCACTTCTGGGATGGAGGAACCTGGCAGGACATCATGAAACTCACAAAAAAGAAGATCTTTGAGGGCATCTGAAAGCTTTTCTTGAGGATAGGGCATCAGCCCCATTATTGCCGCATGGGTGGCCATCTTTTCTGTCATAAAATACATATTTTCCAACAACCGGTGCTTTTTCTTTAAAACGGCCATCGAAGTGTAGCAACCCACAGCCCAAGGATTGAGATCCTCCGTGTGGCGCGGTAGAGTGTCTCTCTTTTTCTTTAAATCCGCAAAATAGTCCTCTGGAATGCCATGACGAATAGTCCAGTCTTTCGTATTTGTTATCAACTTTCGAAGCTGTCTGAGGTCCACGCGGGACGGACCTCCCCCATGATTTCCGATGCCCCAGAGCAGGATTCCCTCCGACTTCTCAGGATTATCCGCTATCCACTTTTTCACTCTCTGGGCTGCTTGGCCTTTTTGGGAATTGTAATGCTCGCTGGCCCTGTGAGTGAGGATTTCGGAGCCATCGTACCCCACCCATAGAAAATCATCAGAAGGGAGGGAAAGCCAATTTTGATCTGGGCGGCAGAATAGATAGGATGTGTAGCCAGCCTTTTTCAAAATCTGCACCAGCCCCCTTGTGTGGCCGAAAGGATCGAAATTGATGGCTGTATTTGGTTCAACGCCAAATGTCTTTTTGAAATAATTCTTCCCTACCAATATATGCCGGACAAAGGATTCTCCGGAAGGCATATTACAATCTGGCTGCACATACCATCCGCCCATGATGTGCCATTTTTTTTCCTTGACCAATTGTCTAATCTTTGCGAACAATTCTGGCTCATACTCCTCAATCCACTGATAAAGAAGAGCTTCGTTATGGTTAAAGACAAATTCCTCAAACTCCTCGCAAAGCTGAGCAGCCGTGCGGAACGTAGAGAGGGCCTCAGCCGCTCCTTCCCCCCACTCCCACAACCATACAGGGTCCAAGTGAGCATTACAGATAAGAAACAGATTTTTCTCTTTCATGGCGCCCTCCTCAGATTGTTGTTCCGCCCATGTGTCTTTGGATTCATTATATTAAGGAATCTAAGAAATGCAAATATAACTGTCAGCCTGAATTATTCATAAAATAAACCTTAATGGAATAATTAATCATCAGGATCTCGAGAAAAAGTATGCTAAGATGTTGATATTTTTAAAAATTAATATGAGTATTGGCTTTTTTTATGAATAATCCAGGTTAAACAATAAAGATTTTGACCTGCATCTTGTTTTTAGAATAAGCTATCGCTGCTTCTGTGCTCGATGACTCGAGCACGGTGCTGTTAGAACTGATCACAAAAGGCTCTCTTTGAGCTCTCCTTTCGATCTCAAGATTAAGTCGGGTGTTTCTTAGGGGAAAGGAGGCCTGGATTCTATTCACCCCTGGAAGCAGTTTGGGCTGAATCCGTAGACGATCGAACTGGGGATGGATGCCTAGGATGTGATGCACCAGAAGGATGAGCATCTCTGCCCAAGTCCAGGGAGGGATGCCAACCTGGGGAAATGGAGGAGCTAGCCGTTCGCCGTAAAATTCGAACCAGGAACCGGACAAGGCACCGGGCAGAGAGTTCAGCCATTCCAAGATGCGCCAGACCTTCTCTCCATTCTGCATTTCTGAATAAGCCCTGGCCACAAACAGCGAAGGAAAGGACCAGGGCCCAGGAGAATCGGGCTCTGAACTGACATGGTAGCGGCCATATCCTCCTCCCTCCCAGGCTTGATTCCAAAGGGTCTCGATAGAATCCATGGTGTTTTTAGCAAGGTCAGAATCGGCAGGAACAAAGTTTAATGCCATTGGTAAAACCACAGAGGTATCTGGGTTGAGATGGTGATCATCTGGTCCAGATAAGGGCACTTCTTCGGGAAGCTGTGCCGCAGCCAGAGCCCGGATAGAGTCCTGTACTGTTCCGTCGACGCTCCGCCTCTTGATGAAACACCCTTCCTCAACCAGGCCATAACGCCTGTCAGTGAGTATGGCCTGTTTTATCCTCTCCGCTTCGGCTTCCCAATGGAGCGCTTCTTTTTCCCGATCGATCATGCGGGCAAGTTGTGCGGCATCAGAAAGGCCCAAAGAGACAAATAACTGATGCGCAAGCTCTAATCCTTTCTGGATCCCGTGTGCCCGATGACGCTCCCAGTATTCTCTTGTGTTGGCCAAAAGTCCAGAGGGCAAATGCTGAAAAACGTGCTTGAGAGGAAACCCTGCGATGACCTTGATCTTGTTCCAGTTATCGTTTATAAGCTTCAGATCCTCGGTCCACAGCACATACTGTTTCAAGCCATACAGAAGTATGCCGTTCTGGTCGAGTTCCACTTCATCTGGATGACGCTTTTCACTCGAATCGATAGCATCTCCCTCATCGGTAATAAATTCTGAGATCAGGCGCTGGAGGATAACTCGAGCCGTTGGAAAATGTCCGGATAGAGTTAGCCCCATAGCCATCATGGCTTGATCGCGAACCCACTCACGGGTGTACTGCCATAGACTCCCATCCACCCGTCCTGATTTGGAGATGACTGCAGGGAGTTGAAACCGTGAGGCATCAAAATAATGGTCCAGCAGAGGTTCTCCGAAATATGCCTGGGCCATGTTCCCCCAATATCGAATGGTCTGTGGCTCTATCTTTCCCGAAGAATGAGCTTCGAGAAAAACCTTTTTTTTTAACTCATCCAAAGAGTATCTGAGAAATAGGCTTTTTTCCTCACAAGGATTCAGAGAGAATTTTTGTTTAACGATATATTTGAGAAGACCTGTTTCGACCTCAAAAGATGTAGACTCATCCTGAAGATTCTTCACTCGGACTTCTCGCACCAGTACAGGCTGTGACAGATTTGGGCAATAAAAAAATTCATCGACCTCGAATCCAGAACTCTGCCATGTCACTCGTACAGATGGGATTTTGTAGTCCTTTGACCAACGGGCTTGCAAGGTGCTCGCCTGGGGAGAATGCAAAGATCCCTCTAAACTGATGCGGATCATCGTGTTTTCCAAACCTGATTCTGGATCCATGCTCAAAGACTCCCTTTTCTTTGCTAGATGGTTTGGATTCATGATTAAAAGTCCAATGGGCGTTCCTTCACCTGAAGGAGCGACTTGGATAGCAGCCTGGATGATACCGTTTCCTAAGAAAAAGTAGGAGACATCTTTGAGCCTTGTGCGGACATCGGGATGACCACATGAAGGATCATCATCATAAAAATGTTCCTCGACATCAATCATAGCTATTCATTCTTCGCTCTATAATTAAGTTCTTTAGAATTTAAGGATTTAATGGTCTATTTTTGTATCGTTTCATTAAAGCCACAAGCCATCGGTGAAGTGGATAGATGGGTTGGAACTTTTTGAAGCAATATGTCACAAGCTTTTTCGAATACAGCTCTTCAGGAAGAGAAGTCTCATACCCAACATGCAACCCATTATAGAGAAGAAGTTCAGCATTGGGATGGGAAGGATCATAACCTGAAGGAACACGCTTATAATGCTTGCCTCCAAACTGATAACCTTTCTTTTTTGAAACCTGAGCAACGATTTCTCCAAGTTCCTTGCCATACCTAGGGTGCACGACAGAGTTTCTGAAGGTATCGAACAGATATTTGGGAAACATATAGACCCCCACTCCTAACAATAGGATGGGCGGTTCCAGATGGAAATAAAATCCTGGACACTCCATACGGGATGGACTCCCTTCCCAGAAAAAAAGTCCCAGGTTGGTCTTGTATGGGGATTTATCAGGACTGAAACGGGTATCTCTGTTAATCCGAAAAAGGGATTTGTTGACTTTAGGGATGGCAATGATGTCCGGAGAAAGCGTTTTCAGCTTCTCTCCTATTGCCATAACAAAGGCCTTAGCTGGGTTCATGACAAAGGCTTCATATTCTTTCCTGTGAGCCTCAAACCATTTCGTGTTGTTGTTCTTTTTGAGGTCGCTGAAAAACTTAACAGTTTCTTTGGAAAATCCTTGAAATTGAAGGTGTTCTGGCATGTTTTATCCTCCAATTGTTTTGTTCACCATTTTGTTCACTTTTTTAGCGCTGGACTCGTCCTGTTGTCTCTCCGGAAGCCAGACGTTCCACTTCCTCCACACTGGTGATGTTGAAGTCTCCCCAAACAGAGTGTTTCAGGGTAGCGGCAGCCACCCCGAACGCCAGCGCATCGGAATTCTTCTTTCCCTTGATAAGGCTATAGATTAGACCTGCGGCAAAAGCATCCCCTGTCCCCACACGGTCTATAATCCAAACATGATATTTTGGACCTTGGACGAACTCCTTCCCGTCAAACAGACAGGCAGACCAGTAGTTTTCTGAAGCAGAGACGCTCTCTCGAAGTGTGACAGCGACTTTTTTTAAATCAAATTGGTCACACAGAGTTTTCATAAGCTCTTTATAGCCCTCGATACTCAGCTTCCCGGATGTTATGTCGGTCCCAGCCGGTTGCATGCCAAAGACATTCGTGGAATCCTCTTCGTTTCCGATCAGAATATCCACATAAGCCATCAGGTCTGTTATGACTTCTTGAGCCTTTTCTTCACTCCAGAGCTTTTTCCTGTAGTTTAGATCCATGCTAACTGTGATTCCCCTCTTCTTAGCCTGCTCCAGTCCTTCTCGAAGCGTGGCCTGCAAAGAACCACTCAGAGCAGGGGTGATTCCTGTCCAGTGGAACCATTGCGCATCTTTGAGGATATATTCCCAATCCAGATCCTCTGGCTTTAACTCAGAAACAGCAGAATGAGCCCGGTCATAAATGACCTTGGATGGTCTCGGACCATAGCCGTGTTCCAGGTAATACACTCCCATGCGCTGTCCTTTTCGTACGATAAATCTTGTATCTACTCCGTAGCTTTTTAATGTGCTGCGTGCATTATCTCCCAAGGCATTGTCCGGAAAAGCACTCACAAAACAGGCATGCATTCCAAATTGTGCGAGTGAAACCGCCACGTTGGCCTCTGCCCCACCAAAATGGACATCGAAATTCTTTGCTTGTTGCAAACGCATTCCCATAGGCGGAGACAAACGGATCATCAATTCGCCAAAAGTCACAATTTTCGGAAACTGGGTATCGGCAACAGGAACCTTTTCTTGAATAACCACATCTTTAGCGGCCACAGGCCTGAGTGCTTCCTTCCATAGTTTTATCTCATTTACCATTTTCTCTGGATCGTCGAGATTTTTGATTAGTGCAGAAGCACAAAATATTCCCTGAGGATCTTCCCGGGCTGCTTGTCTGAGCGTTTCTAGCGTAATCCCCCCTGTGTAGATAACTGTTAAGTCCTTGTACGGTCCCCTCCAAGCGCCCACCAAATCTATGTTCGAGACTTTGCCTGAAAAGGCTGGGAAAAGCTTATACACCCATTGATAAGGATAATTTTTCCGAAGCTCCTCCAAAGTACATCCATATCCCTCGGCTTTCTGGACGAGCTGTTTGCCGACATCGGATAATCCCCCGGGGACACACATGATGTCCTTCTTCACACAGATGTCCACCACTTCAGGGATGTAATCCGCAGATACCACTCCCGCAACACCTGCTTCTATCGCCTGCTCGGCCTGCTGGTTTGTCATCACAGTGCCTGCCAGGAGGAGTGCATCCGGATGTTTTTCCAAAATAGCCTTTATCCCTCCTGTTGCATACTCAGAACGAAAGGCTATCTCTAAGATGACTCCTCGTGCTTCGCATATATCAAATGCTTTCATGCCTTCTTCCACACTTTCAGGACTCAAAAGAGCCACCAGCCTGTCTTTTTTCAGCTTCTCAAACACCTTTTTTGACTTTTTCAATCCCAGCCTCCTTTAAGTGTGATAGCGAAGCCTATAATGTCGAACACCCTCCTCCCATCAATGCGAAATCCAACGCTCCACAGGGCTTTGATTCATCAAATCCGAAATATCGCTGCGAACACAGCTGTGCCATCTCATAGATGCCTTATATTCATTCCTCCGCTTACTTCCACCACTAGTCCGGTCGAGTAAGCAAAATCTCCCCGTGCCAAAGAGGCTACAGCCTTGGCAACATCCTCCGGAAAGCCCCAACGTTTCTGAGGGATCAAACCTTCAGCGATGAGTTTGTCATATTTCTCCCTAACAGGCGCAGTCATATCGGTTTGAATAATACCGGGACGGACTTCATACACATTTATTCCATACTCAGCCAACCGGTCTGCAAATACTCTTGCTGTCATGCTCAAAGCAGCCTTCGAAATGCAATATTCTGCGCGTGATGGAGAAGAGACATAAGCCGATATGGAGGAGATAAAGATTATGCAAGATTTCCTCTCTGCATCTTCTTCAACCTGTTTGATCATCTGCTTGGCAATCTTCTGGGTCAGGAAAAACGCACCTCTCGCATTGATGGAAAGCACCCCATCATAGCTTTCTGGAGTCGCATTCAGAATATCTAACCTCTTCTCCGGGGCCACCCCTGCATTGTTCACCAGCACATCGACTCTTTCGAATCTGTCGAGCACCTGCTTGATTATCTCTTCATGAGCTTCCAGGTCGGAGATATCACCTTCAATCGGGAGAAATTCTCTCTTGAATTCTTCTACGCGCTCCTTAACTTCAAAAAGACCAGGTTTTTTATTTGTGGGATCAAAAAGGATATCAAGACCAACGATATCGAATCCATTTTTTGCCAATTCCAAGACTATACAGCGGCCGGTACCTTTAGCCGCTCCAGTAACCAAAGCTACCATTTTATTACTCACTTTTCCCTCTCCGATGACAAGCCATAAGATATATCACCCTATACATAGATGCATAGTATCCGCATTTTATCAAAAAAAGAAAAATTTCTCATGGCAAAGAAAACATTTCCTGAAAATACTAGCATTGTACTATTGAGGACCAAGAGACAGATATTTAGATTGACACTCGTGAACAAAACTGGTAATAAAATTTTAGGGCATATCTCCAAACATGAGCCATCAAAGGGGAAGGAACAATGCATAAAACATCAAAACCTCGCATTTTTATTTTCCTTTTCTGTTCTCTTTTTTGTCTTATTTATTGTATATCAGCTGCTTATGCAGTAAGTGATGAAAAAGCCTCAAACAAAGCTGTTTCTGTGAAAATTATCAAGAGCGCTACTGTACATGAAGTGTCTGGAGAAAGAGCTAGCAGTGGCCGAGTCTTCCTCATCCTGGAGACAGAATGGGAGAACATTCATCCTAAACAGAAAGTCGAAAAAGACAAACTGGAAGGAAAAACAGACAGGACAATGGGAGTATCAACCTTGGCGGGCAAGAAAAAAAAGGAGACAGAATATGTAGAAGTTGACGTTGCCTACATGGTCGAAAAGCTTTTTGATCACGCTTACCTTATAGCCGACGGATTAGCCTATCCGCTTCATGAAATAACGGAGAGCGTTCCTGAAGGCGTCGTATTGAGAGAGTCTTTTACGATTGCTAAACAGGGAGAAAAACGCAAAGCCGTGTTTGTTTATTCAATTCCAGAGAGTGCTGAGAACCTTGGCTTTCAATTCTTTGATTACCAATACGGACATGTTCTTCTTCCTGTCCAAGGAGATCTGAAAGCTGCTCGTGGGTCTGGAAAGGCTCCGGGAAAAGTTCTTGACCAGATCCAAACCAAGATGGTTGAAATCGCAGCTCACTCTGTTGATTTTCAAAACACCTACGCTGAGGAAGAGGCGCCTGAGGATTGGGAGTACGGCGTTGTTCAACTGAGCGGCAAAAGTCTTTCAGGCAAAAATGTCAAGGATATTGTCCAGATCGAACCAACTGAATACACGTGGGTACATACAGAGGGAGGCTATTTGTATTATGCTTCAGGAGGCTCAACCACTGAGGAAGGAATGATCCGATTTACGCCCGAGATATTCCAGCACCAGGAATTGGCTTTTCTTATCCCAAAATCTGATCAGGTGATTCAATTGGGCATTCGCCTGAGAAATGATGTGTTCCAGCTCAACTTGACTGATGCCAAGCCAAAAGCAAGACCCAAAGCCATTGCCACCCACCGCGATGGCGATGTCATGGAAGTCATGGTTTTCGGGATGCATGAGGAAGATGGGAAAGTCATCATGGATCTAGGAATCCAGTCCCTTGCAACAAGCGGCATCGAAATCCAGAGAGATGCACAATTTATGCTTGTTGTGAATGAAGAGAAAATATCTTTAGACAATTCCTTCACAGATGATCTTCTTCATCGTCCTCCCTCTCCATTCATCATCCCACCAAAAACCTTTATCCGTTTTAAACTTGCTTACGAAACCGAAGGCACGCCCACTGATTTCTATTTCAGGGGATATGAGAGTGAAGCGACCCTAAATTTATCAGATAAAAAATGAGAGGCAAAAAAAAATGAAAATAACTGCAAAAATCTCAGCCGTGATTATTGCTGTAGGTTTACTTCCTTTAGTATTCGTTTTTACCCCAGAGATCCAAAGTGAATTCAATATAAAAAATTCGAAGAAAAATGGAATAACTGAAGAAAAATGGATGGAAACTTTTTTATTTGTAAGAGACCAGATTCGATTTGAACCCACAGCTCACATTCTCAAATCCCCTCAAGGTGTCCTGTGGAGTCGCAGGGGAAATGCCAGGGAGCAAGCGCTTCTCCTTTCTGAACTTCTCCAAGAGGATGGTGAAGAAGTCCAATACGCGTTCGGAACTCTGGAAGATGTGGAAGTCCAATTACTCATCGAAAGCATGTTCCCGGAAAGAAGAGATTTTTCTTACGGCGACGATGTTCCGCTTTCTTACCCGTCCCAAAAAAAGGAGCTTACAGAGATTGTTAAAAACCACTGTTGGGTGCAGATTTACAAGAATGATCGATGGATTGATCTTGATCCCTGTTTTCCCGATGCAGAGGTGGGTCAAGCTCTTGCTTCTTTAGACAATACCAACGAGGAAATGGATGAAACTTTTTTCCCTGAGATGTCCATCTCGTTAGAAATTGAAAAAGGAAGATTTAGGGAAAATCGAGTGGTCGATCCAGAGAGAGAAGTCATCTTCGAGTGGGAGGGAACTCTTCAAGAAATCTCGAATCAGCCCCTATATCTAAAAATTCTGGCAAACATACAGGCTGTAGAGGAAGAAAAGGGAAAGAGCCCAATGGGTGGAATGCTGGGAGGACTGGGAGGCCGAAAATCATCAGATAAAAGCAAAAAATCAAAAGAAAAGACCGTGGAATACTTGGCAAGTCTTCAACTGATCGATGATGAACTGGACCAAGGAAAATTTTCTCAAACTGTTTCGGATGAAAAAGAGGCGGAAGAGGATATCACAAAAATCACAATCAAATTTAAAATGAAAAATTCTGAAGAGCCAATGGAGATCGAACGCATCCTGTTCGAAAAACTCGCAAAAGACCAGCAGCCACACTATTTTCAGAGACATTCGATTCTCATAACTGGGGGCGAACTCCCGGCAGAGGCCTGGGAGGGAGATTTGACCGAATTCATGGATAATAAAGACCTTGACGAGTTGAAAAAAAATCTGGATGCGATCAGGAATCAGTTAAAAGACAAAAAAGATCTGAAGACTCTTCTCGAAAAATCTTTTTCATTGGAGAGTGAAGTGGGGCCAGAAGCTGGTCACCTGATAAATATGATCTTTGCTTCGACATCCGATCAAATCAGCAATGATTTGGCTGATGCTCTTTCTGTCTACAGCTACTATTCCCTCCCCCGCATCATCATCAACACCTTCGAAGGGACTGGGGAGGAACTGCGCGTTTCAATGGACCTAAGACATGACAGAAAAGAGGCCATCCCCTTCCATGGGCAGGCGGAACAAATGAGTGGGACTTTCCTGTACGGTCGTGGCGTCCTTGATTCCATCCTCGAAGGCGAGGTGATAGAACTCTTAACGGGAAAAGAATCCCTGACCACAGCACGACTCATGCAAATAGCC
>Ga0224495_10001505_pt1 | contig 16269 bp, 12 predicted proteins | sample SF_Jul11_sed_USG_FD_168128 | JGI IMG/M metagenome (GOLD analysis project Ga0224495, IMG submission 168128) | Sediment microbial communities from San Francisco Bay, California, United States - SF_Jul11_sed_USGS_4_1 | ecosystem: Environmental > Aquatic > Marine > Sediment | place: USA: California... | reverse complement strand
GACTTTTGTTAAGGTACTCATGGGCCATCCTTTCAATAATGTTTACAATACGGTTTGCAAACATTATACGAGCGATTTTAGGATGGCCTACATATTATCTCCGCTGCGCATTGCTGCGCTTCCGACTTCGCTCTTCGAGCTACGACGGGACAAGCCACTTCGCAATGCTCCGGTCGGGATGACCGTGCGCAAGATTGGCTGAGGTGATTGTATATTGTAGATTGATACAACTTCGTGTTCTTCGCCCGCCGTGCTCGCGCCCGTCGCGGCAGGTGCCCTTCGTGGTAAAAATTTTGATTGCTGCTACCGGTTCATGAACAGAAAGACCATGTACCCTGCGTAGACGAGCAGCAGCAGGGCCCCTTCCCAGCGGTCGAGTTTTCGGTTTTTGCCGGTGAACATAAACACAAACAGCAGCACACTGGCCAAAATCACCAGCGCGATGTCATAGCGGTTGGCCGGTAAAAACGTCAGCGGACGAATCAGCGGGGTCACGCCGAGAACCAAAAAGATGTTGAAGATATTGGAGCCGACGACATTGCCCACGGCGATGCCGGGCTTTTTCTTGACCGCCGCGACCACCGAGGTCACCAGTTCCGGCACGCTCGTCCCGGCGGCCACCAGCGTAAACGCGATCACGCCCTCGCTGACGCCGGACCGGGTCGCGATAAACACCGCCCCGCCCACGACCCACCGGGCGCCGATGACCAGCCCGGCCAATCCCGCCGCAACCAGCAGCAGCGATTTACCCACCGTCAGCGACTTCGGATGCACGGTGCCTTCTTCGGCGGAGTTTTTCATCATGCCCGCGATGTAATACAGAAACAGCACAAAGAACGCCAGCATGACCAGCCCGTCAATCCGGTCCAGCAGGTTGCTCTTGGACGCATCGAACAGCGCATCGTTGGCCATGACCCCCAGCAGCACCGCCGCCAGCAAACTGAACGGAATCTCCTTCCAGACCGTGCCCTGCGTAATCGACAGCGGATAAATCAGCGAAGCAACGCCGAGAATCACGAGGATGTTGAAGCTGTTGCTGCCGAGAATGTTGCCGATGGCGATGGCGGTATCGCCCCGGACGGCCGACTGGATATTCACAAACAGTTCCGGGCAGGAGGTCCCGAACGCCACCACCGTCAATCCGACGGCCAGGTCGGAAATCTTCAGCCGACGCGCCAGCGATGAGGCCCCGTCCACCAGCCACGACGCCCCGCCAATCAAAAAAACAAAACCGGCTATCAACAGCAGAATTTGAACAGCCATCGCCTTAAATCCTTTCAGAAACATCCGTTAAACCCGAACTGTTAACATTATACCCCGGCATTCTGAGCAAAATCCAACAAAATTGTTTTTGCGAACAAGCGTGAAAAACAGAAAAAAGCAAACCGAGTGAAATATCCCCGCCGGACCGGGCGTTTTTTTCTGTTGAATGCTGCCGCACTTTGGCGTAGGATGGCCTGCGCCGTATATTTGGTTACAAGGTCTTTATTACGGAGGATTTGACATGAATCGACGAAACTTTCTCGCGGCGGGCCTGGCAGGCGGCACTGCCCTGACATCCCTGTCCGGTTCGGCCTTCGCCGCAGAAGAATCCGCTCCCCCGGCAGCCAAACCTTTCAAGCTCAAATACGCCCCCTCGATCGATATGTTCAGGCAACTGGCCGGAGACGATATGGTCGACCGGATCCGCTTTATGCACGATCAGGGCTTTGGCGCGGTGTTCGATAACGGGCTGATGAACAAGCCCGCCGATCAGCAGGAAAAAATCGTCACGCTGCTGAACGAATTGAAAATGGACCTGGGGCCGTTTGTCGGCTATGCCAATTTCGGCGAAGAAAGCTTTGTCCTGCCGCCGAAAGACATGAAGGACAAGATACAGGAAAATACAGCCCAGTGGATCGAAACACACAAACGAACCGGCGCCAAGTGGGTGCTGGTGGTCCCGGGTCGATATAATCAGCGTCTGGAGTGGGATTACCAGACCGCCAACGTTGTTGAGAATCTTAAATACTGCACCGAGGCATGCCAAAAGGCCGGCCTCGTCATCGTCCTGGAACCCTTGAACCCGCACGACCATCCAGGGCTGTTTTTAACCAAGATGCCCCAGGCCTACCAGATCTGTCAGGCGGTCGATAACCCGAGTTGTAAAATCGTGAACGACCTGTATCACCAGCAGATCACCGAAGGCAACCTGATCCCGAATATCGACCGCTGCTGGAGCCGGATCGGCGCCTTTCATATCGGCGACAATCCCGGCCGAAAAGAACCCGGTACCGGCGAGATTAATTACAAAAATATCTTTATGCATCTCAATAAAAAAGGATACGAAGGCGTTCTTTGTTGTGAGCACGGCCTCAGCCAAAAGGGCAAAGACGGGGAAGTTGCTTTCATTGAGGCCTACCGTGCAGCCGACAACTTTTCAATTTAGGAGAAATCATGAATCGCAGAGAATTTGTAAAAAACGCCGCTGTCGTTTCAGCAGGCACAATCGCTTTGTCCCATAGCCATATCTTTGCCGCCGGGAACCAGAAGATGAAAGTCGCTCTCGTGGGTTGCGGCGGCCGGGGCAAAGGCGCCCTGGAAAACTTTATTGAGGCCGCTAAGCATGTAAACGTTGAAACCGAAATTGTAGGCCTGGCGGACTTTTTTGAATCGCGCACGGACGAAGCGGTAGAGAAATTCGGCGTTTCCAAAGACCTGTGCGTGTGGGGCTCCGAATCCTACAAAGAAATCATGAAAACCGATGCGGATGTGGTTCTATTAGTCACGCCGCCGAATTTCCGACCGGTTCACTTTGAAGCGGCCATTCGTGCCGGCAAGCATGTCTTCATGGAAAAGCCGGTCGCGGTGGACCCGCCCGGCGCACGCAAGATTATGGAAATCGGCGAGATTGCCAAACAAAAAGGACTGGCGGTCGTCGCCGGAACCCAGCGCAGACACCAGCTCGAATGCCTGCAGACCAAATCTGCCATCGATAAAGGGGCCATCGGTCCCATCCGCGGCGGTGCGGTTTACTGGTGCGGCGGAGCGCTCTGGTACAAGGACCGCAATCCGGGCGAAGACGACGCGTCCTATATGGTTCGCAACTGGGTCAGCTTTGCCGAGATGTCCGGCGACCATATCGTCGAGCAGCATGTGCATAACCTTGATGTGGCCAACTGGTTCATCGGCAGACCACCGGAAATGGCCATCGGTTTTGGCGGCCGTGCACGACGAAAAACAGGCAACCAGTTCGATTCGTTCAGCATTGACTTTGACTACGGCGACGGCGTCCATGTCCACAGTATGTGCCGCCAGATCAATGGCACGTATAGTCGTGTCAGTGAATTCTTTACCGGCACCGACGGCGCCACCTGGGGCAGCGGCCCCGGCAAGAAAAAAGGCGAAGGATTCGCCCGGCAGGTTGACGTTGCCGATGTGCCGTATGTGGGCAGTCCATATGTTCAGGAACATGTGGACCTGCTCAAAGGAATTCTGGAAAACAAACCGCTGAATGAAGCCAAACAGGTCGCGACTTCGACGCTGACCGGCATCATGGGACGCATCAGTGCCTACACCGGGGAATTGGTACGCTGGAAGGACCTGACCGAAAACGAACAGTCGGCCTGGTACAATCTGACACTGAAACCAGCCGCACTGGATTTCGAAAACGGCACCGTAACAGCCCCGCCGGATGATATCGCCCCGGTTCCAGGTAAAGCATAAACGCCCCTAACGCTGAAGGGCATAAAAACTCAGTAGGAACACAAAAACCCCCGCTCAGGGGGTTTTTTCTTGACTTTCCCTGTTAAGATAGGTAAAATGAAGGCTGTCACTGGACCTTGATAATATGGAACCATCCACGGAGGGGCGACAGGAAAACTCTGAAAGGAGGGCTTATGTGTACCCGACCCGATTTCAAAAACGTATGGTGCGCCGTTCTTTTGCCGGTGCTGCTGGCCGGTTTGATGTGCCTGAACGGATGCAAGCCGGACAAAGAAACACTGAACCAGATTGAGGCATTGAAAACGGAAATGGCCGCTGTCCAGCAGCGGCTGGATGAACCAGACACCCGGACAGAAGCATTGACGCTGAAACTGGAAACGCTGTCCCAGGCACTGACCGAAACACAGGAAGACATTCGGAAATTCACCCGGCTTTCGGAAGAAAACGGCGTGATGGATTCGCAACTGAGCGCCGTCAAAACACATTTGGCCGAGGTCGCTTCCCAGCGCGACGCCGCGATGGCTGAAGCGAAAGAAACCCGCGCGATGCTCGAACAATTACAGAATGAGCTTGGTCGGCAAATCCAAAAGACCGCCGCACTTGCAGAACAGATCGCCGATCTCCAGCAAGCCCTCGCGGCGCCTGTGGAGGAAGCCGCTGCCGCCGTTGAAGAGAGCAAGCCAAAACCGGATGCGCCCATCGTAGGGTTCCCCGAGGCGCCGGGCTTCAAAGATTAGGGTGTCCAAAGAGAGGTGTGTTATCGGCCACGCCACGTGGCATTGTTGCTGCGTCCCAGGGGCAGCTTGTTCATTTCCATAACAAGCGCATCCCTGGAGATGGGTTTGACGAGGTAGCCGCTGCAGCCGTAATGAAACGCCTGCATCACCCTGGATTCCTGCCTGACAACCGTGGTCATAATCACCTTGACGCGGTCGGCTTCGTCGATGCCGTGTGTTTTTTCAACCTCACGCATCTGCTTGAGCGCTTCCAGTCCGTCCATTTCCGGCATCATAATATCCAGGCAGATCAGATCAAACGGCTCGGCCGCATCCAGTGCCTGCGTAAACGCCTCAACCCCTTCGACGCCGTTGGTCGCAAAACTGCATTCGCCGTATTCGCCCAGCAGGACTTGCATCAGGTCACGGGTGGCCGAATCATCTTCGACGATTAGAATCCGCGTCTGGGGTTTGCCTGGCTCGTTCTTCTTAAAAGACATCTCGAATCCTACATTAATTTCGTACCATTAAAACAACCGCCTTCCGTAAAAAGCACCCTTTCCGTATAACTACGGAAAAACGTACCCCTCTTACCATCGGCTATCAGGATATTTTACATAAATTTTACACTTTCCTGTCAACCTTTTCGGGGCTATGATTGTCTATACTCTCAGCGGGACACCCTTAAGGGTGATAAATTTGGCGCGAGCGGGTTCGAAACAAGACCTGTGCCGGACATCGCCGCGAAGAAGCCGAATTTTAAGTTGTTTACAACACGGGTCATAATGACACAACTGACGGACCGAAACCTGATGGATGCCTATCTGGCCGGCGAAAACGGGGCTTTTGAAGCGCTCGTTCGCCGGCACGGGGCGGCTGTGCTGGGATATCTTGTAAAAATGACACATAACAAAGACCATGCCGAAGATTCGTTTCAGGAAACCTTCCAAAAGGTCCACGAGCACGCCGCCACGTTCACCGGCGACAACCTGAAGCCGTGGTTGTTCAAGATTGCCACCAATACCGCTATCGGCAACTGGCGCAAAGAGAAAAAGCATGCCGCGGTTTCATTGAGCGTCCCGGTCGGCTGTCCCGACGGCGAGCACTGCCCCACGCTGGAAAGCACATTGCCGGCCAACACGCCGCAGCCGCATGAAAAACTCCAACTGGATGAACAACGGCGCACCGTGCGGGCCGCATTGGATAAACTTCCCGAAAAACAACGGGCCGCGCTGATCTTAAATTACTACCACAAACTGACCTATCATCAGATCGCAGAGTCACTCGACTGCTCGGTGAATACGGTCAAAACCCATATCTTCCGTGCATTAAAGAAAATGGCCGCCCTGCTGCCCAATCCCGCAGGAGGTATCGAATGAACCACTTAAACGAAGACAAACTCATCCAATACGCCTTTGACCTGCTGGACGCGGACGAACGACACGCCGCCCAACAGCATCTGGACGCCTGCGGCGACTGCCGAAACGCACTGGCAGCGTTGAAAGCGAAGTTCGCCGCGATGGATGCACTTGATGCGGACGAGATTCCCGCAGACGCATTAATTACTCGAACGATAACGCAGTGCAAACAGAAGCCCGGAACGGAAGTGACGGGATCGCGTCACCCTGTGGCAAACGTCTGGCACAGGGTCATCGCATCGTGTCGCTCCCGCTCCACGCTTTTGTCACAACCAAATATCCCGCCCTATCGCCGTGTGTGGGTCCAGTGGTCCGCGGCCGCCGCGGCGGTAGCGCTTGTCTGCGTTTTGTTCCTGCAGAACCTACCGGACACACGGGTTAAGAAACCAGACCCAATGTGGGCGAAGCATCCTGCTTCGGAATCGGGTGACGCCCTGGTTGCGAAAAAAGACAGCGATGCAATACAAATACCGGCAACACCCTTGCCCGACGACCGAATGGCGGCACTGTCGACCGCGGTCCGAAGCGATAAACAGGCCGCGTTCACAAATGGGGTACGGGTGGTCTCTGCGGACGAAATCCCGGATGTTCCGCCGTTCGCTCCGGCCAGTGCGATTGAACTGGTCGTCCTGCCCAAGCCGGACAAGACGCAGGTGACCATCTATAACAGTAAGGATTTGACGCTGGTGCGGGATACCCGCAAACTGACGCTCAAACCGGGCTGGAACTGGCTGCAGTTTATGTGGGCCAATACCCAGATCGACCCGACGAGCTTATCGCTGACACCGCTGTCACACGCCGACAAGGTCGATATTCAGTTGATTTCTTACCCTGCACGGCTCAAAGACATCGGCCGCTGGCTGATCCGCTCCGAGGTCGAAGGCGCGGTGCCGTTCGAGATCACCTATTTCGCAAGCGGTCTGTCGTGGCGGGCGTTCTACATGGGCACCATGAACGAAGACGAAACAACAATGGACCTGAAGGGATACGTCAACGTCTCCAACAACTCCGGCCAGGATTTTGAAAACACACAAACCCGGCTCATCGTCGGCGAAACCCGGCTGACCGAAGAGATCCGCACCCTCGCCCAACGCCGCTATCCTTACGGGCCTGATATTATGGATGATAAAGAAGGGCTAATAAGCCATGAAATCAATTACCCCAGAGACTGGAAAGACATATCAAATAGACGCAGAGATCTCCTGCTGGGGGCCGGTATTGCAGGATCACTTGACGGCCGCTATAGTGGGGCTCCAATCGTATATTGGTGGGACGGTGATCTTGGTGTCAAAGAAATCGAAAAAACAGGGCTGAGTGAATATTTTCTTTACACCATCGAGGGGACGGAAGACCTGACGAACCAGTGGACCAAACGGCTGCCGAGTTTCGACGTCAACGACATCCCCGTTAAAAGCCTGTATAAATATGATGACGACCGTTACGGCAAGCAGCCGGTAAGGTTTGTGTCTTTCAAAAACGATACCGAACACGAACTGGGCGAGACGCCGATTCCCGAAGGCAATATTAAAATCTATCGTAATCTGAATGATGCGCAAAACCTGTCTTACGTTGGCGGCAGCAATATCAAGTACATCCCCGTCAATGAGGATATCGAACTGAACCTCGGCCCCGCCCGATTGGTCAAGGTCGAACCGGTCCTGATCGACCAGAAGACCGAAAACCACACCTTCGACCCCAAAGGCAACATCGACGGCTGGGACGATATCGAAACCTACAAAGTCACCATCGCCAACACCCGGGATATCCCCATCGACATCGAGATCACCTGGAACATGGGAACGGATGCGTGGGAACTGGACTATGTGGATACGGCCTCAACCGCCAAAGATGCCATCACCTACAAAAAACATGACAAAAACCGGGCACGATACATGATGACCGTCCGGCCGAAATCGGAAAAAGTCTTTGGCCACACCATCCGCAAATACCGACAAAAACGCATCGAGGTCTACATCGAAAAGCAAATAGAGCAGGAGCAGGAAAACAAAACATTCACCGAGGACAAAAACGGGAATTTCACCCTGTATGTCAGCAATCAGAGTTTTGCCGTGAACCCTGTGGACATTCAGGTATTCGTTGATGGCAAAAAAGTCATCAGCGAAAAATTTGATGTTAACGGCGGAAAGATGCCGCAACACAACTGGATTCCGTTTCATTTCAAGGTAAATCCCGGCAACTATGATTTGCGAGTTGAATCGAAAAAGGGTAAAGCCGTTTTGAACACCTCATTTGAAATTAAAGACAAACACTGGGCGGTCATTGATTATTGGAACTATCCGAAAGTCACAGGCGGGGCCGGACCAACACCACCGTCATTTACGTTTAACATTCAAAATAAACCTATCGGATTTCAATAAAAAACTTTTTGAAAGGAGTAACGATTATGAGAACGAAAAGAATTTTAACATGTTTGTTAGTGGCCGTTGTACTTGTGCCTGCCGCGCAGGCGCGGACGAAGCTGGTGGCGTTGCCGGAGCGGGATGCGACCATCATCCGGCTGGACAACCCCAATGCCACGCTCATCGAAGAAGAACGCATCCTGACCCTGCAAAAGGGGCTCAACAAGGTGGACTTCTCGTGGAAGGCCGTCAGCATCGACCCCGATTCGATCCGGCTGACCGTATTGGACCATCCCGAAGAGGTCAAACTGCTCAATGTCAGCTATCCGCCCGGCGAGCCGGCACTGGTCTGGGAGATCGCCTCCGACGGCGACTACGCCGAAACCGTCCGCATCAGCTACCTGCTTTCCAACATCGACCGGCTGGTGACCTACAAGGCTATCGCCGACAAGGAGGAAACCCAGCTTGATCTGAAGAGCTACCTCGTCCTGCGGAACTTCTCCGGCGAGGACTTTGACAAAGCCCGCGTGCTGCTCGATTACGGCGACAGTTTCGAACAGGGCATCGACCACGAGGAGACCAAGCGGATGCTGTTTTTGAAGGCGCCCGAGGTGCCGATTACAAAAATCTGGACGTGGGACGCCGCCGCCCTGCCGTGGGACCCGGAAAAGCTTGAAAACCAGAACATCGGTATCCCCGTCAGCTACCGCATCATGAACGACACCGACAGCGGCTTGGGCGAGTTTGCCCTGTCCGGGGGCAAGGCCCGGCTCTTCCAGGATGATGGCTCCGAAAGCACCATCTTCCTCGGCGAGGATCACACCGCGCTGGTGCCGGTCGGCCAAAAGACCGAGTTGTACATCGGTGACAGCCGCGACATCGTCGTTACCCAGCGAAAGATGAAAGACGACAAGGTCGACCCGATAAAAAACAAAAAAGGTCACGTCATCCTTTACAACACCGACGAACTAATCACCGCCAAGATCGAAAACTTCAAGGACAAACCCGCCACGCTGACCATGATCCAGCACATCGGCGGCCAGTGGGAGATGAAGAAATGCACCCTCGACGGCAAGAAGGCCACCTACACCCGCAAAGACGCTTCGACGCTGGAATTTGAGATCGAACTGCCCGCCCGCACCGACAACGGCCCGGCCGAACGAAATCTCGAAATGCGGTACAGCCGGATTAATGCAAGACCGTAAAACAGGAATATACGAATGTACGAATATAGGAATATAAAAACATACATTCCTACATTCCTATCTACCTATATTCTTATAAAATCAGGAGCATAAAATGAGAAACCTAATATTTCCAACAATATTGATATTATGTGTTGCCGTATCCATTGCTAAGGTCGATCTTGTGACACTTCCCGCAAAGGACATGACGCAGTTGACGATTTACAACTCTGCCGATTTGACACTCGTGCGGGATGCGCGGTCGCTGACGCTCAAAGAAGGCGCCAACAAGCTGCAGTTCTCCTGGGCCAATACGCTGATCGACCCGACGAGTCTGTCGATGCTGCCCAAGGCCCATGCCGACAAGATCGATATTGCCGACCTGACCTTCCCGCCGCGGGTGCAGAACCTGGGCCTGTGGAATATTGAAAGCGGCATCGGCGGCAAGGTCCCCATCGAAATCACCTACCTGACCAGCGGGCTCTCCTGGCGGGCGTTTTACATGGGCACGCTCACCGAGGACGAAAAGACCATGCGCCTGCAGGGCTATGTCCGCGTCACCAACAACTCCGGCGAGGACTACGAAAACGCCCAGACCCGGCTCATCGTCGGCAAGGTCAATGTCCTCGACCGCATCGCCGAACTGGCGCAACGGCAGTATCCCTACGGCCGCCCCGGCGAACCGGTTCCGATGCCCAAAGCGGCGGGTGTTCCGGTTAGAAGGGCCAGAATGCTCAAGGAAGCTAAGAGCGAGCTAATAATGGTAGATTCTTTGGAAACGGCATTGAAAGCCAAAGAGATCAAAAAAGAGGGCCTCAGCGAATACTTCCTCTACACCATCGAGGGCACCGAGACGATTCCGCATACCTGGTCCAAGCGCCTGCCCAGTTTTGACACCGACGAAATCCCGGTCGTGAACCTATACAAGTTCGAGGAAGAACGCGGCCGGGTGGTACGCCGCTATTTGAGTTTCACCAATGACCAAGAGCACGAACTGGGCGAAACGCCCATCCCCGGCGGCGGGATGAAGGTCTACCGTACCGTGGATGATGACCAGCACCTGTCCTATGAGGGCACCTCATCGTTTAAGTACATCCCCGTCGGTGAAGAGGTGGAACTGAATCTGGGTGCCGTATCCGATGTGATTGTCGAACCGAAGCTGATGGACGAAAAAACCGACAACTACCGCTTCGGCCGCAAAGGCAACATTGACGGCTGGGACCAGATCCGCACATTCCAGCTTGAAGTCAAAAACACCCGCGACCTGCCCGTCAAGATCGAGATCAAACGCAACTTCGGAACAAATGCCTGGGACATCAAGAACGTCGGTAAGGCGAAGAAGTACTACGAAAAGGTTGACCTGGACACGGTCAAGTATACCCTGACGCTTGAGCCCGAAAGCGAACAGACGCTGGAATACATTCTGACCACCTACCACGGCGTCCGCGCCGAAGACTGGACAAAAGCACACAGAGATGATTAAAAATACGAAATTCGAATATCGAAATACGAAACAAATTTAAATGACAAAAATCCAACTGTTTCAAACGGATTGTTTTGAGAATTTGATTATTTGAATTTTGAATTTGTTTCGGATTTAGGATTTCGTGCTTCGAATTTAAATTGAAAAAGGCCCTGACCATCCGTGGTCCGGGCCTTTTACAAAAAATTAAAGCCGTGGCGGGCTTTCGAAATTGACAGGCAGCTCGACCACTTCGTCTGTTTCTTTCTGTGACCGTCGGGTTTCCGTCCCCGAAAACTGCCTGAAGCGAACCTCCCTGTCCGCGCGGGTCTTAAAAATTATCGCAAAAGACGCGATAGACGCAAGCGACGCAAACGTTCAAAAAAATAATTCTATTTTTTACCTTTAGCGGCTCTTGCGCCATTAGCGTCGTTCGCGTTAAAAATACTCGCGGCTTTTGCATTTCTTATTTTCAAAGAGCAACTGCATGCGGCTCGGCGGCGTTTAACTGGTACTGTGCCTCGAGCAGGGTTTCCATATCGGCGATCATCAGGTGACGAATCGTTCCTTTGCGAATCCGCAGCACGCCCATGCGGAGGACTTTTTCTTCCACGGCCCCGGCAATCGCCCGCGCCAGGGACCGTTCCAAACAGTAGTGCTCCATCAAATCCCGCACGATGCATCTCTTGTCCCAGACAGGATATTCGCTGTCAAGAACCTCAAGGCGGCGGCGCTGCAGCCGCCGGTTCAACCGGTGGGCGTTCAGGGCTTCCGAAGCGGCCCCGAAACCGGCCCCGTCCAATACCGTCAGAACCATCTGATGGATCTGGTCCGTCGTCAGCGCCTTCGAATCCGGATGGCGATACAGGAAATAGGTCACCGCATCGGACAGCATCTGCGCCGTCTCCAGGCAGTCGGACTCCACCGCCGCCATCGCCCGGTGCAGCGTTCCCAGCACCTTCGTATGAAGATAGGATTCTGTCGATCCGTCGGCTTTCAATACCTGAATCTGCATAGACATCCCTTTCCGTATCTGCACCACATCCTAAAACAGTTTTGGCTGATCGGCCGCGTCCGCTTCGGCAATCGCCTGGGTGACTTCATCCAGCAGGTCGCCGGCGTCCGTAAAATCACGGTACACACTGGCAAAACGGATATACGCCACTTTGTCCACCTTACGCAAAAACCGCATGGCCTGCTCGCCCAAAAACAGCGCCGACACTTCCCGGTCGTAATTGCGGAAAACCTCTTCTTCGATACGGTCGGCAATGTCCCGTATCTTTTCGGCGGGAACCGGACGCTTGTAGCAGGCCTTCTGCAAGCCGGCGACCAGTTTGTCACGATCATACGGCACGCGGGTGCCGTCCTTTTTGACGACGTTGAGCTTAGATGCCTCCCCGATCTTTTCGTAGGTGGTAAACCGGCGTTCGCAGCCCAGACACTCCCGGCGGCGGCGGATGATGCGTCCTCCCTCGCTCGACCGGGAATCGATCACTTTGTCATTATCTTCTTTGCAGAACGGGCATCTCACTGGGGCGTCCTTGCTGCTTAAAAGTAAAGTCCTGTCCAAAGCAACTATATATCCTTACCAGGCAATCTTAGCTCCTATATATAGTATGTCAACGAGAAATCAAAAATTTCAAAAAAATTTTATCGGTCCCGCCGTTTTTTATGAATTCTCGAAAAAAGAGTCGCCAATGTTAAAAACCCGCCCCCTCGTTTCGCCAAAATCAGACATATTCGCGCACCCCGTACAAAACAGCCCACAAATTGGTTTTTGGTTGACATCCGCGGCGTTTGGGTCTATAGTCTACATCCTTTTATACATCGGGTGAAAGGCAGGAACATCTCTGAGTCGTTTTATGGAACAGCCAGAGACCGATATCGAATAAAAATGAACTTTTAACCGTTAAACGCAATAGGAGATTTACGAAATGGCAAAGAAAAAAGCTGCCAAGAAAACAACCAAACGCGTCTATTTCTTCGGTAACGGAAAAGCCGAAGCAAACGCGAAAATGAAACAACTGCTCGGCGGCAAGGGGGCCAATTTGGCAGAAATGACCAGTCTGGGTGTTCCGGTCCCGCCGGGATTCACCATCTCAACGCAGACCTGTCACGACTACAATGCTCTCGGCAAGAAGTGGCCCAAAGGTCTTAAGGAAGAAGTCGCCAAGAACGTCGCCAAGCTGGAAAAGGCCATGAAGGCCAAGTTCGGCGATCCGAAGAAGCCGCTGCTGGTATCGGTTCGTTCCGGTGCCGCGGTTTCCATGCCGGGCATGATGGACACCGTCCTGAACCTGGGTCTCAATGACGACGTCGTTGCGGGCATCATCGAAAAGACCGGCAACGCCCGGTTTGCCTATGACATCTATCGCCGCTTTATCGACATGTTCGGTGACGTTGTCATGGGTTGTGAGCACGAACATTTTGAAGCTGCTATTCACAAAGCCAAAGTTAAAGCCGGTGTCGAAAACGACAACGAGCTGTCTGCTGACCAACTCAAGGCAGTGGTCGAAGATTACAAAAAGATCTACAAAAAAGACGTTGGCAAGATGTTCCCGCAGGACCCGATGGAGCAGTTGACATACTCCGTCAACGCCGTCTTCGGCAGTTGGGATGCTCCCCGTGCCATCCGCTACCGTCAGATGGAAAACATTACCGGGCTGCTGGGCACCGCTGTTAACGTCCAGGCAATGGTCTTCGGCAACATGGGCGACGACTGCGGCACCGGCGTTTGCTTTACCCGTAACCCCAGTACCGGCAAGAAAGAGTTCTATGGCGAATACCTCATCAACGCCCAGGGCGAAGACGTGGTGGCCGGTATCCGCACTCCGCAGGACCTTAAGCATCTCAAAAAAGACATGCCCAAGGCCTACAAAGAGCTGACCGCTTTGATGACCAAGCTCGAAAAGCATTATAAAGACATGCAGGACATGGAATTTACCATTCAGGAAAAGGTCCTGTACATCCTGCAGACCCGTAACGGCAAGCGTACCGCCGAAGCGGCCATCACAAACGCTGTTGACATGGTCAAGGAAAGATTGATCAAGCCCGAAGAAGCGGTCATGCGTGTGACCCCCGAACAAATCGACCGCCTGCTGCACCCGCATTTTGATGCCAAAGCCACTCGCAATGTCATCGCGACCGGTCTTCCCGCTTCGCCGGGAGCCGCCGTGGGACAGGTTGTCTTTGATGCTGAGGTCGCTGAAGCATGGGCCGCCAAGGGTAAGACCATCATCCTGGTTCGTATCGAAACCAGCCCCGAAGATATCGGTGGTATGGATGCGGCGGTGGGTATCCTGACCCAGCGCGGCGGCATGACCAGCCATGCGGCGGTTGTTGCCCGTGGTATGGGTAAGTGCTGTGTGGCCGGTGCCGGCGATGTTGTGATCAACTACAAAAAGAAATCCTTCACCGTCGGCAAGACCACGGTTAAAGAAGGCGACTTCATCAGCTTGGAAGGCACCGAAGGCCAGGTCATCCTCGGCAAGGTTCCGACGGTTGAGCCAAAATTGAGTGGTTCGTTCGGCCTGTTCCTGAAGATGTGCGACAAGATTCGTACACTCGGTATCCGCACCAATGCCGATACCCCGGGCGACAGCAAGCGTGCCCGTGACTTCGGCGCTGAAGGCATTGGCCTGTGCCGGACCGAGCATATGTTCTTCGAAGGCGAACGCATCTGGCCGGTTCGCGAGATGATCCTCGCAGCCGACGACTATGCAGCTCTGCTGACCGGTTTGGAAGACACTGAAGACAAAAAAGAAATCGCTGCACTGAATAAGAAATACGCCGGTGCCAAGAAGCAATTCGAAGGCGCCCTCAAGAAACTGCTGCCGTACCAGCGAAAAGACTTCGTCGGCATCTTCAAAGCGATGGCCGGTCTGCCGGTCACGGTTCGTCTGCTGGATCCCCCGCTGCACGAGTTCCTGCCGCAGGAAGCCGGCAACCAGAAAGAAATGGCCAAACGCCTGAAAGTAACTCCGGCTGTTGTCAAGGAACAGGTCGCAGCCCTGCATGAGTTCAACCCGATGCTCGGTCATCGCGGCTGCCGTCTGGCGATCACCTATCCGGCCATCTACCGCATGCAGGCACGTGCCATCATGGAAGCGGCCCTGCAGGTGAAGAAAACCGGCAAGAAAGTCCTGCCGGAAATCATGATCCCGCTGGTCGGTTCGGTTAAGGAACTGGCGATCGTCAAGGCCGATGTGGTTGACGAGATCGAACAGGTCTTCAAGGAAAAGAAATCCAAGATGCCGTACATGGTCGGCACGATGATCGAAGTGCCGCGTGCGGCACTGACCGCGGACGAAGTCGCGACCGAAGCGGAATTCTTCAGCTTTGGCACCAACGACCTGACGCAAATGACGATGGGCTTTAGCCGGGACGACGCCGGCAAGTTCCTCGGCGAATACGTCAAGCAGGGTATCTACGCGGTTGACCCGTTCCAGGCACTGGATCAGAGCGGCGTCGGCAAACTCGTCGAAGTCGGTATCGCACTCGGTCGGACGACCAATCCGAAGCTGAAAATCGGTATCTGCGGCGAGCACGGCGGTGAGCCGAGCAGTGTCGAGTTCTGCCACAGAGTCGGCATGAACTACGTCAGCTGTTCCCCGTTCCGCGTGCCGATCGCACGCCTGGCCGCCGCACAGGCAGCCATCACGAACAAGTAGTACTGGCAGCGCGGGCGTCTCGCCCACACGTACCGCCGGCTACCAGCCGGCAGGTCAGCGACTTGGTATAACGCAACACCCAAGGGCGTGTCCAACCGGGCACGCCCTTTTTTATTGTAGTCATCAGGGCCGCGACAGTCATGGAGCGGGCAAAAGCGTGGAACGGTAAAAGCTCTCCCCCTGCTAAGGGGGAGTGTCACGAAGTAACGAGGGGGTTTAGCAGCCCGCAGGGCGAAAGTGAGTTAGCCGGGGGCGTGAGCCCCCGGTAGCAGTGCCCCTAAGTTTTTAAGCCCGAAAAGGGCGGAAGAAATACAAGTTTTTCTTTCGCCCCTCCGGGGCTTATGTGTTTTAGCGAGAATTCCTTTCCGGAGGTTTACACCTCCGGCTAATAACCTTTCGAGCCTTCGGCTCTAAACCTCATTTTCCCATTTACAACACCCCTTTCCCGCTATACAATCTGCAATGTGTCACGCCAAAGCTTTAGCGACGGCGGATAACTAATACACATTTGAAGGAATAGGCAAAAGATGGAAGAAAAGAAAAAATTTAGTGTTTTCACAATTCTTGCTATTGTTACATTGTTATGCATTCCATTGTATGTTTTGTCAGAGGGGCTATTGAGTAAACCTAATGCCGTTTCCAGTAATAGAGTTTCGTGATTTTTCATAAGGGTTATGCTGCTTTCTTATGACGACGATAGGTTTTCCAATCTTGGATACTGATATTACGTTTGCGATTTCGCCACGACAGGTAT
>Ga0224495_10001504_pt1 | contig 16273 bp, 14 predicted proteins | sample SF_Jul11_sed_USG_FD_168128 | JGI IMG/M metagenome (GOLD analysis project Ga0224495, IMG submission 168128) | Sediment microbial communities from San Francisco Bay, California, United States - SF_Jul11_sed_USGS_4_1 | ecosystem: Environmental > Aquatic > Marine > Sediment | place: USA: California... | reverse complement strand
CCATACGCAAGGAGATCGACGCAATCATTTCGGGCAAATCAGGCCGGGAAGACAATGTGCTGAAGAATGCGCCGCATACTTCCAGGGCGGTAGTGGCCGATTCTTGGCAGCACAGCTACAGCCGCGAGCAGGCCGCGTTTCCGCTGAAGTGGGTAAGGGACAACAAATTCTGGCCCAGTGTAGGACGTATCGATAATGTGCGCGGAGACAAGCACCTGATTTGTTCCTGTCCGCCCATCGATTCGTATGCCGATTCCTGAAGCAGAACTACTAGCGTGGAAAACCCCAACAAACACCCGCGCGGCTTGATACATGTTTGGCGAGCAACCGGCATTGCATTGCAGGGTTTGCGCACCGCGTGGCAGCATGAGGACGCATTTCGCCAGGAAGTTTTTATCGCCGCGATCGCTATACCCATCGCTTTGTTTATGCCCGTCAGCCATCTCGGTAAAGCGCTATTGATTGCCAGCATCCTGATGGTGTTGATTATCGAGTTGGTCAACTCAGCCATCGAAGCGGCCGTGGATCACACTTCGCTGGAACGCCACCCTCTCGCCAAGCGCGCCAAGGATGTTGCCAGCGCAGCAGTTTTTTTATGTATCGTGAATGCGCTAGCGGTGTGGTGCTTGGTGTTGTTCTTGCACGGATAAACCCATGTAATTGGTGTGCCGCTGATCATGACGGCCGGGCGCCATTTTCAGACCTGCAGTAAGTTGGCTCGTAAACCGGGTATTCGTTTAACCGCAGTGTCGCAAGCATGGCGCGCTTATACAATAGAGTTACACCCTCATGTTTGAATGGGCAAAAAAATCACAGCCAGTTAATTTCCTGGGCAGTCTTATTGCCGATCACGGCGTCATCCAGACTTGCCGGCGTCTCTGCCTCTCTCACTGTCAGCGGTGTTCGCCCGGCCATAATTTCGGCGAATTTCTGCGGCAGCAACGGGATCAGCTCTGGATTGGCATAGCCTTCTGGAAATGCCGGCTGGTTAGTGGAGATATCATACTTGTCGCTGGCACCCAGCGTATGCAGGAATTCATGTGCGATAACAACATTGTTCTGTTTGGCCATCTCTCGTGATGCAAACACATTAACTCGCCCGATAAGACCCTTCTGCAAACCAGTGGAATGCCCTAATTTTTTGCTGCGTGCCGGATCGAAATACAGCAAGAATATTCTCACCTGTGGTCCTGGGCCGCGCATGTCTGTGTTGCGGTAGGCCCACCAGCGCATCTTCAAGCTCCATTCAATCGCATCCAGCGCATTCCCGATTCTTGGCGGCTCGGGCGGTTGACTGGCTATTTTTCCTCCCATCCTTATCTCTATTGAGGCCTGGGTCGACCGGTCATAACGTTCTGCCTCGTCGCGCATGAATTTTTCGATGGGTTTGAATTCCTCTAGCGTCACCGCTTGCAGATATTCCTGTGTGGCCGGGCTACCATCGCCGTTGATAAGATAGATGTTGACCGGCAGCGTGTACTTCCATTCTACCGACTGGGTCTTGGCGCGCCACGCACCCAATGCAGTTCCCATAAGAACCATCAACAAAATAAAGACTCGCAAGGCCTTGAACATGGCAGCTATGCTTTCGGAAATGTTATCTGTAGTTCAAACGATTGGAAACAATTTCTGAAATACAAAAATATATCTGGACTGAAGTGCGTATCCATAATAACGTAAAGTATCAATTTCTCGAATAACGAGTCATCAGGTCTTCCAGCGTTGAAGGTCTACCAAAATACCAGCCTTGCCCGAAGTCGCACTCCAACTCCAAAAGCTTGTCCTTTACTTCTTCGTTTTCAACTCCTTCTGCGACCACATCCATATCCAATGTGTGTGCCAAATCGATCGAAGAGCGCACAATTTGTTCATTCTGAGCTGACTCCAGCACGGGTGCAATGAATACCCTGTCGATCTTCAAGGTGCTGATGGGATATTTCTGCAGATGTCCTAATCCAGAATGACCGGTTCCATAATCATCCAGTGCAAGACTGCTGCCCGTTTCCATTAAGCGCTTAAAAATTTGCTGCGCAATTTCGGGGTGCGAGACCATCACAGTCTCCGTTAATTCCAGCTTCATTTCTGCCGGGTTCATGTTGTGGCTCAATAGAATGGATCTCACATCGTCTGCCAGCGTCTCATTGGCCAATTGGGTAGTCGACAGATTGATACTGATAAAAGGTGTATCATATTCGGTAAGTTTTTTCAGCATCGGCCAGTCGCTGCACGCTCGTTCCAGCGTCCAAAGACCGATTTCGCGTATTTGCCCGGTCTGCTCAGCGAGCCAGAGAAATTCCATCGGCTGCATCAATCCATCAATGGGATGATTCCAACGGATCAGGGCCTCAAAACCTGCGATACGCCCACCGGAAAGTTCGCAAATCGGCTGGTAATGCAGCTGAAATTCGTCACGGGTCAACGCGCGATTCATGCCATGCACCAGAGATACTTTTTGGGTTACTTCGCCTTTCAGAACACTGCGACGATTGGCGTGCCGTGTCGCAGATTCAAAATTGCCCGACATCCCGGTGGGTATCCCCTTGTTACTCCGAAAACGATCGAGAATGATCAGCAGGAAATGGCTCAATATTGGATCGCTTCTTTCCAGCAGTTTTTCCACCAGCTCGCGCGTGATCGGTACCAATACTGTTCTTTCCATTGCCCTTACCGATGCTGTACGCTGCCGGTAATCGATCAGCGACACTTCGCCAAACATCTCGCCCCTGCCCATCTGGCCGATATTGCATTCCTTGCCCTGATTCAGGATAAATATTTCCACCACGCCTTCCTCGATCAGATAGGCGCAATCGCCTTCATCACCATCCTGAAATATTATCTGGCCACCGGTATAGATCTCGCGATTCAGTTCATCGAGCATGTTTTCCCCGCAGTTTTCAAGCAATAATAGTTCCGTTCATTCTATATGAGCCGACGACGCACCGCCTGGTTTGCGCTTCATCTGCCATGCCATGGCACCCAGCGCATATAGCGAGACCCATGGATCCAGCATGTAATCCCAGAGATTGTCAGACTCATAGACGCCGATCGCCCATGCGCAGGTGGCGAGGGCAATGCACACCACAGTCAGGTGATACTTCCATATCCAGGCAGCCAGTGCAACCAGCATCAGCACAGCGACAAATAGCGGGTCACCATATCCGAGGCGATAGGGATCAATATATCCCCAGCCTAGCGCCAGCGGATAAAACACCACTGCAGCCAGTGCAACCAGCGCCAGCAGCATCCGGCGGTTCATGGTTTCATCTGTGTCACATCCATACCATGCCCCCTGCAGCGCGCGCCACAACAGCACCAGTGTCGTGATGCTCAAGTCGCCGGTAGCACCGCGCAGATAGGCGGCAAGCGGCATCTCGCCGAGCGGGATCAGCATTACCGCAAACAGGCTTGCGAGAAGCGCGGCCTGACGCAACCTTGAGAGCCGCGCAATTTGCGGAAACAGCAGCAGCGCCACTGAGACCGCAGCAGCCAGTCCCGCAAGTCCGGCAAAGTCAGTGAGGCCGGACATCGTAGTGCCTATCCAATTGCTTATCCAGCCAAGCACGGGGAAACAGCACATGCTTGATGAAGCTTCTGTTCCAGGTGTAGACCAGATGTACATTGCCGTTGCGCGCCTGAATCAGATAAGGGTAGGAGAACTCAAAAGCGCAACCCTGCGCATCACATTTGTTTTTCTGGGCGGATCTCGCATAACTGCCAGCATCAGATATGCCAGCATCGCTGGCGCTGGCCAGATCGGCCGCAACCATCGCAAAGTTCCTTCTATCGCCTGGCTGTCCGCGCTGATCTTCCAGCTGGTAAAAATTTTTCCAGCTGTTGCCCCCGTCGGAAGATATGACCAGCGACAACACATTGCGCCCCTGCTCGGTTTCGTTGAGCGCTACGATCATCCGTCCATCCGGCAGCACCACAGCCGAAATTGCCGCATCGGGGTTGGCCAATGCCGTCTTCGTCGGTGTATTCCAATGCTGTCCCGCATCGCTCGTTGCAGTGGCGATCACCCGCCTGAAGCTGTCGCCGGAATACCGCAGCAGTGCCAGGGCCTGCTGGGGATCCCTGATCAGCACTACCGGCTGCAAGCTGGTGGAACCGGCACTGAGGCGGATCTTGTCGATGATTGTGCCGGTCTTGCTGATGCGCAGCAGCTCGCCGTACTTGCCGATGAACTCGTGATATACCGGCAAACCGATGCTGCCGTCGCTGTAATTGAACGGCGTGCCCTTCACCAAAGTGCTGATATTCAGGAACGGGGAAGTAATCAGCCGCCGCGCTTTGCTCCAGCTTGCTCCATCATCATATGAGGTAATGGCCGTGATCGAGCTCCCTGCCCAGCCACCCATCGATACGGTCACGTAGTAAAGCCATAGCGTACCGTCGGTTGCGCGATGCGGGACCGGATTCCCGAGCTTCTTCACATAGCGCAACAGCGAACGCTGCGTGTCTTCCCGTTTCACAATGGTTTGCTCTGCGCCCCACCTTCCGCTCGCGGGATCGAACAACGCGCTGCGTATCTCGACATCCTGAGCACCCTCGCGGCTGCCCGCAAACCAGAACGCGCGGATGCTCCCGTCTCCCAGCTCGACCAGCGAGGCGGCATGGGTATGAATGTTTTGGGTGCTGGACACGAAATGGCTCTGCACAACCGGCAAAACAGGCGCATATTGTTTCGCGATGACCGGCATCTGGAAATGCGCCGCAGTCGGCCTGTCCACAACCTTGATCGCAGATGCAGCTGCTGCGATCAAAAGCGCTGCCAGCAACGCCCAGCGGTATGATGTAAATTTTCGGGAGATGGGTGCAATATTCACCGGCATGTTTGCGCGAGCGACTCCGTCAGCAACATTCTTCCGCCCTCAGGCGACTCCACCAGCACTTCCCTGATGAACAGATGCTGGAAGATTTTTCCTTCCATTAGCATTTCCTTCAGCTCACTCGAGTTGTGGCGGCCGCGGATATCCATGCGCTGGCCTATGATCTTGCAGCTTGCACAGCCGATGTCCTGCGGGCTTGCGTTCATGGGCAGCCGCACTGCGAACAGCGGATAACGCACCGCCAGTTCTTCTGCCGTCAGATTCTGATCCTCGCTGTAGCCATGTATCTCGGCGCCGGGCAAGATGAAGCGGTGGCCCTCGTCCACGGCCCTGAAGTTGCACGGCACCCAAACATCTTTTCCTGCTGCATGTTTTTTTGCATCCCCGCTGTAATTGCCCGGCTCGCCATCCAGGGGTTTGAGGAAGGCGGCAAAGCACAGCAGCACCAGCAATGCTACGACGTTGACGCTGTCCCGGGTGTAGCGGGGCAGGGCAATTGCCAGCAGCGACAATATCGCGGTGAACGATATCAACAGCCAGAAGCCAAGCGTGAACAACTGAACCCCGGCCATCCCGGCTTGCAGGAGCGCGGCCAGATAAGCCAGGCCGGCCAGCACCAGGCCGGCCAGCACCAGGCATGCGACGAACGCCTTGCGGCTGATCTGCTGCCAGTTCAACGCGCACAGCAGTGCCGCCGCCGGCATCACATCCAGCAAATATCGCCCCGAGCGCTGGCTGGGCAAGCTGAAACTGATGAAGAATGCAGCAAGCAATATCCACAGCATTTGCTCTTCGTGGCTGAGTTGACGGCGGTTTTTCCAGGCCACAGAAATCAAGGCCAGCACGATGAATGTGAGCAGCCCGGCATTGGTCAGGAAGGCCAGCGTATAACTCCACAAGCTGGAACCGCCCCACAGCAATTTCTCCACGTAGCCCGGCCCGTGCGGATCGAACTTGCCGACGTTCTCTCCGACCACAAATTCCCTCCACACCGCTTGCGGGTTCGGGTCAAGCATGAACCACAGCCCGAACATCGCCACCGCAATCGATATCGCTATCGCCACTTTCAGCGTGTCCTGCTTAAGGAAGCTCTGCACATCGTATTGTCGCTGGTGCAGATACCATCCGGCCAGACCCAGCGTGACCGGCAGGCCCAATGCAAATGACTTGTACAAAAAGCCGATGCCGATGCTGATGCCGAGCAGCAGCGGAATGAAGAAACGCGAAGCAAACGCCGCCCTCCAGTACAGCAGCACGAAGAACGGCAAAAATATCCAGAATACCTCGGGCGGATTGGTCAGAAAGGGGCGGCCGAAACGATAGGTGGTGAAAAATGCCAGGAAGGTCAAGGCGGCGATGAAGCCGGTCTCGATTTCTCCGCTCAGTTTGCGGCCCAGCAGCAGCAGCAACGTCGCTGTCAGCAAAGTGTAGATCACACTCGGGTAACGCAACTGCCACAGCGCCCAGTCCGATCCCCAGCCTGTGGAAATGATCCCCTGCCAGAACAACAGAGGGGGCTTGGTATTGCGCATGTTCTCCATTTGCGACTGCAACGGCAACAACTCGCCGCTGGCTGCAGTCAGGCGTACGATATGCTCATACGGATATTCGTCGCCGTTCTTCGGGATGTGCTGCCCGTCCAGTCCATAGAAATAGGTGAATACCGCCAGCAGGCAGGCTGACAGGTACCATGCCAGGCGTAGTCTGTATTCAGTCAATTTCATTGGATCGCTTCGACGAATGCTTCATTCCTTGTGTTGTTGGAGTTCAAAATTCGTGGTCATTTATGCATTCACTCCATGGAATGGGCTGTGCCCACCCTACCGGACTTTCTTGAGGTCTTGCCCATCATCAGCCTCGGGCTCAGGAATGATAGGCAGCGCGATCTCATCCACCGGCTTGTGGCTGCGGAACGTCCAGAAATTGTTCACCAGAAAATTGAACACGCTGGCCAGCACGATCGCCGCCGCGTTGGCGATCAAGTAATAAACATGGGCCGCCACGAACAGTTTGGTCAGGATCACCTGCACCACGATGCCCACCCATACAGCCAGCGCGTACTGGCCAAAATGCAGGACCAGGTGCTTGTCGGGATGGCGGGTCCGGTCGCTCCACGTCCAGGCACGGTTCCAGTAAAAATTGTTCACGGTCGCACAAAAGATCGCCAGCCCCAGCGATACATTCAGCCGCATATCATGCGACTGGATCGCGGTGAACAAAAATTCCTGGCCCAGGTACAGCACGCCCAAGTTGACCAGTACACCCGATGCTCCGACGGTGCCGAACTTGATGAAGCGTTTTTTGAAGAACCAGGCCAGCAGTGACTGTCCGGCAAGTCTTTCGATCAGCCTCATGCGGCTTGCCTGTGTTGCATGCCGGCATCCATAGCCAGCATCTCGCGTGCTTTCGCCAGCACCTGCTCGGGGGTGATCTGCTTCAGGCACTGGTTGTCTCCATCGCAAGGCGAATTGCGGTGGTTATAGGCGGTGAGGCAGGGCGAGCAGGGCAGTGACAGGAAAAAACTGTAGCCATTGCTGCCCAGCGGCTGGTAAAGCTGGGGTGTCTCGGGACCGAAGAAGGTGATCGTGGGCAGCGGCGTCAACGCGGCGAATTGCCCCGGCCCACCATCGTTGGTCACCAACAGCGAGGCACGGTGGAACAACGCCAGCAGTTGCCGCACCGACCTGGTGTAACCGGCCAGATTGACGCAGGTGGGGGCCTGGCAATGATCGACGATGACTTGGGCGGCCGGCTGGTCGGCCCTCATGCCGATCACGCCTATCGCATAGCCTTCGTCCAATAATTTTTTGCACAGCAGGTTGTAGTGCTCTATCGGCCAGGCGCGTATCGGCAGGATGCCGCCGCTGGGATAGACCAGCACCAGCGGCTTGTCCTCGAGCGCAGGAAAATCTTCATGTAGCTGAGCCGCGACCAGCTCCAGCTCCTGCTCGACAAAATTGAGCAGTGGCGGAATACAGGGGTCGGGCACGGGCAACTGTTTGGCAACCGGCACGGTCGAGGATTCCAGTGCCGCGACCATGGTAAGGAACTGATGAGACAGATGCCGGTAGGGGTTGTACAGCACCGGGCGATTGATGAACGAGCCGCGGTACAGACCTTCCTGGGTATGCGGATGAAAACCCACGCGCAACGGGGCACCGGAAAGAAATGAAAAGATGCTGCTGATGCGGGCGAACAGTTCACAATCAACCACCGCGTCGATCTTGAGCTTCCGCAGGGTGAGAATTGCGCTAATGCTGTCCCTGACCAGTCCGCCGAGCGAACCATCATCCAGCGTCAGCACGTTGGCTTCTGGAATCACTCCGAGCAGATCCAGCACCTCGCGGTTCTTGGCAAATTGCAGCACGTGTATATTTGCACCGGGGTATTGCCGCTTAAGACGCACGAACATCGGATGAGCCAACACCAGGCTGCCCATCTCGGAAAGCAGGATCACCAAAATCCTGCGTGGCGGCGTGGCGGTATTTGCCTTGGGACGAATGCGATCCAGCAGGGAAAGCAGCGCACAGATCGGCACGCCTAGATAGCGGTCAACCGCGCGCTGGAATTTGATGTTCATGTCTTGAATGTCACTGGCTGTCGCAGTTTATCCATTTCCAGTTCACAAAATGAATACGCGGGGAGTGTTGTACGCCCCCTGCTTGATTTTTTGCCATGGAATTGAACCAGAATATCAATTCCCCGGGCCGCCGCCGCAATCCGGCGCTATATATAGCAAATCGATTCCTGAAAAGTCCTATTGCTTCTGTACTTGCCCGACAAAAATGACCATGGCAAAGCCGCGCTTCAATTCCTTGCTGTACCAGTTGGACATGTTCACGCCCTTGCTGAAACCCACACGGTCGCCGACCTTGAGATCATCGATCTTCTGCCCGGCTATCCAAGCATCCTCGCCCGCTTCATTCTGAACATGGATATAGGTATATGCCTCGGCCTGGATGAACTCAATAACTTTGCCTTCATGCGGCAATACCGATTTGATCGCATCGCGCTCAGCCAGCTTGGCTTTCACGGCCTTGGCTTCCTCCGCTGTGCCCCAGTATCCAAAATCACCGGCAGTGTTGCGGTTCGCATAGATCACACTGGACAGATAACCATCGCGGTTGGTCCCACCGATGATGTAGAGGCGGCCATCGAAATCGATGGTGCTGAAATTGGCGCGCGGCTGGTCGAGTGGCGTGGTGTATTTCCACGGTTCCAGCGAGCCGTCCTTGCCGACCTTGGTAACTTCGATGCTGTCCAGATATTCCGCACCAGATATTCCGCCGATTGCATACATGTAGTCACCGTAGGCCGTGCTGGAAAGACCGTATCGACCCTGCTGCATCGGCGTGGTAGCCTGCCACTTATTGGTATTTCCCGCGCTGGTATAGCGCGTCCATTCGACATCGGTGATGCCAACCCCCTTGGTGCGGTCGTGGCCGCCTATGATGAAAAACCGGTCGTCTTCTCTTTTCACACTATTGACGTAACGCGGGATAGTCATCACTTCAGGATCCAGCTTCCATTCACCCAGGCTACCATCAGCCCGAAAGTCGGCGTATTCGACTGAATCAAGCAGCACGCCGCCGAATCCGCCAAAGGAATAGATGCGCTTGTCGGTCGCAACGATCTTACTGCAACGGCGCGCCACTACCATTTCATTTTTCTCTTTTTCCCAAGGACCGAGCGTGCCGTCCGGCTGGATGCGTGCACGTTCCGCTGTTTTCAGCAAATGGTGTCCATTCGGACCATTGCCGCCGCCCACCACATAAACAAAATCACCGTGTACTACCGCTTCCATGAAACCGCGTTCCTCCTTCAGAGGATGTCCAATCTGCCAGGCTCCCAGCGTGCCATCCTTCTGTATCTGTGCGTATTCGGTGATATTGACGAAATTTTTGCCATCCACTCCGCCAATCAGATACATCTTGTCTTTCACCACCACCGAAGCGGTGCCGGCACGAGGCGCGCTGAATGAGTTTGTTTCCTTCCAGTCCGCGATCCATACCTGATTCGCGCAGCCCTGCAGTACCAGTGCCAGCACGGCGACCATTAAACCTGTAAACCTGAACATGCATATCCCCTGATTTAAATTTGAACCGGCCTCAAACTGCAAAGCCGGCAATTTGGACCACATACGCAATTGTACCCGACGAGATGTGGTCTAGGCCACACGCCTGGCCGGAATGCCTTATCTGCGTACCCGGTGATACAATCCGCGCCTTCCCATATAGCTCAGGGCATGGCAATGCACACTTTGATTTGCGGTTCGATGGCCTACGACACCATCATGGTGTTCCAGGATCAATTCAAGAAGCACATCCTGCCGGAAAAGATACATATCCTGAACGTGGCCTTTCTGGTACCGGAGATGCGCCGTGAATTCGGCGGGTGCGCGGGGAACATCGCCTACAACCTTAAGCTGCTGGGCGGCCATCCGCTGATCATGGCTACAGTGGGAGATGACTTTTCCGCTTATGCGCTGCGCCTGGAAAAGCTCGGTTTGGCCCGCACGCACATCCGCCACATTTCCGGCAGCTACACCGGGCAGGCGTTCATCACCACCGATCTGGATGACAATCAGATAACCGCCTTTCATCCCGGAGCAATGAGCTTCTCCGAGCAGAATCATGTCAGCGATACCCAAGCCGACAAATCCAGTGCTGTCTCCCTCGGTATCGTCTCTCCGGATGGCCGCGATGGCATGCTGCAACACGCACGCGAATTTCACGAGGCTGGCATCCCCTGGGTATTTGACCCGGGCCAGGGCATGCCGATGTTTAGTGGCGAAGAATTGCTGGGTTTCGTCACACAAGCCGACTATGTGACCGTGAACGACTACGAGGCGCAATTATTGCAGGACAAGACCGGCCACAGGATCAACAAATTGGCCAACGGCAAGCGCGCGTTCATCATCACCCGCGGCGGTGAGGGTTCGACCATCTATGCCGACGGCAGGGAAATTCTCATTCCCTGCGCCAAGCCCACTGCGCTGCTAGACCCGACAGGTTGCGGCGACGCCTACCGCGCCGGTCTGCTGCACGGCATCCAGCAGGGATGGGACTGGGAAACCACCGGTCGATTGGCCTCCTTGATGGGTACGCTGAAGATCGCCAGTCGTGGAGGCCAGAACCATGCACCTACGCGCGATGAAATCCAAGCGCAGTTCCGGCAACACTTCGGGTATGACATCAAGCTGTAGCTTTTCCATAATCCCGGCAGATGGAGCTACCAGCCATTTGACCAAGCCAGCAAAAACCGTCCGCAAAGTTGCCGGTGATGCATGGAAATGACGCTGTTCTCGGAATGCACCTCATGGAATCCAAACTTCTCGCTCATCTCGCCAGCGCTATCCGCGAGGCTACGCATCACCCCTTTGTAATTCGCAATCAGTCACCCGTCGTCGTCGGCAGCATCAATGAAGCTTACCGTCTGGACGGAGATGATGGTTCACGTTTTTTTCTCAAGCTTAACGATGCACGGCATCACACGATGTTCGTCGCCGAAGCGAAAGGACTCGAAGCAATCGCCGCCACAAACACCATCCATGTACCCCGCACCATCGCATACGGTATTGCAGGCGGGCAAAGTTTTCTGGTGCTTGAGCATCTGGATTTGAATCCGCACGGAGACGAGCAGTTACTTGGTGAACAACTGGCCGCTTTGCATCGTTCCACCTTTGACAGGGCATATCCGGATTCACTGTCCTCAGAGGAGGTGAATAGCCGCCATTCCCGCACCCTTCCCCAATTCGGTTTCACCATAGACAACTTCATAGGCACCACACCACAGCCGAACGGATGGAAAGGTCGTTGGATCGATTTCTGGCGCGAGCAGCGCCTGGGTTTCCAATTGCGCCTCTCCGAACAGAACGGTTATAGCGGCAATCTGCAAACACTGGGCGAGCGGCTGTTGAGCGCGTTGCCTGCCTTCTTTTCCGGCTACGAACCCACGCCCTCGTTGCTGCACGGAGATCTGTGGGGCGGCAATCATGCGTTCCTTGCGGATGGCACACCGGTGATCTTCGATCCCGCTGTTTATTACGGTGACCGCGAATGCGATCTGGCGATGACTGAATTATTCGGCGGTTACAGCGAGGTTTTCTATGCGGCCTATCGTGCCGCATATCCGCTGGATGCTGGATATTTAGTGCGCCGTGAGCTCTACAATCTTTACCACATCCTCAACCACGCCAACCTGTTTGGCGGCGGCTATGCGCGGCAGGCGGAGCAGATGATGCATAAGTTATTGACTGCTGTCATATGATTTTGCAGAAATGCAGCCGCTAGAATTATTTTTTTCGGGGCAATTTCTGGACACTAGTCAATTTGCCTTGAGAGGCAATAAAAGAAGAGAGCGGTGGCAAAATTTCCACCATGGCCAAACTGATATTCAGGCGATAAACCGTGGATTCATTTGTGTCTAGCGAAATAACCTCTACAGAAGCAGATCCCAGGCCGGGCTTTTCTTCAGTTCCCGCAAGGGCAAGTATATTTTTGTCTCGATAAAATGAGGTTGAATAAATGTGCTTTAAAACTGTAGGTACCGATTTTTTTTCTTCAAATGTGACAGGATCCCACTCACTGAAAGAGCCAAACCGAGCTATGGAGTATAGGCTCTTACCTCGGGGAGAAAACTGCAACCCTACGACCCAGTCGCCATTTGAATAGGGTCGAGCACTCGATACTTTGACCAAGGCTTTATTCCCCTTATTTTTCGTGTATCTCCATACTTCAATAGTCCCGGATTCCGATCCAATCGCTACTAGTCCGGATGAATCATCGCTAGCCATTACCGTAATAAGTCCGCCACTTGCATATTTTTCCGGATAGATTATTCCCCGGCTCAGATTATAGAGGCTAACGTAGTCGCCATTGGCAACTACGTAGATATCCTTATCGGGTGTCGTGCTGACTGGACCTTTCATTTTGCGTATTGTTTGTATCAGCTCCCCTGTTTTGACGTTCCAGAGCTTTGCCGACTGTTCAAATTTTGAGCCGGAAAAAAGTATAGCCCCATCGGATGTAAATGAGAGCATGTTCGCCGGATACTCATGAGCCTTGAACTCGATTTTTGAATGCGACTTATTTATATCCCAAATTTCGATTTGGCCAGACTCAAGGCCTACAGCAAGAAATTGTTTTTTTTCGTTGTATTTCAAGCTTGCTATCAGGCTTGAAAATGAACCATCCGTCTCTTGGCGCTCCTTCGAAAAATTCTGCACAAATCTCTTGTGAACCATACCCGCACATCCCGAAATGAACGGCAACAGTATCAGCACTATTATCCATCTGTTCAGCTGCATATGTTGATTGTTCATGGTTTTCCGGTGCGAGAAAAAGGGTGCATATCGGTTAGCTTATCTTATCCAGTTTTATTTTCACCGGGAAGTTGTCAGACGAATTCCAAATGTTCAAGGCGATCCCTGGTTGATGATGGCCGATTCTACTGTAGTTGCTGTGCGGAAAATAGCTGTGCGCCAAGGTTGCCCCCTGGCACTCCTCATCTAGCACATAAATGCAGACGTGGCGGCGCGATAATTTAGCATGTTCTCACCAATGTTTCGCCACCGGATGCACGCAGCTTATCTGAAATAGCTGCCGGTCTTCGAGACGGATTGCGCTCAACGATCCACCCCACAGGCAGCCAGTATCCAGTGCGATGACGTTCGCTTCGATTTTCAGTCCCAGCGCCGACCAATGACCGACGATTACGGTCGCGTCGGCGCTGGCCCGGTCGGGTACCTCGAACCACGGCATGTGTCCTTTGGGAATCTGCTCCACTTCTCCTTTGAACCTGAATTCCATCTCTCCCTGTGGAGTGCAGATGCGCATGCGGGTAAAAGCATTGACGATGACACGCAAGCGCTTGAACCCGGAGAGATCGTCTTCCCAGCTGTGCGGGACATTGCCATACATGCGCGAGAGAAACACACCATAGTCAGCGCTGCGCAAGGCGTTCTCCACTTCCCGCGCAAGGCTGGCGGCTTGCTTGACCGTCCACTGCGGCAGCAGTCCGGCATGCACCAGCACATAACCATCTTCGGCATGCAACAGACGCTGATTGCGCAGCCAGTGCAGCAGTTCATCACGATCGGATGCGGCCAGCACTTCATCCAGCGTATCGCCGCGTTGAAGTTGCGCCGCTCCTTCGGCCACCGCCAGCAAGTGCAAGTCATGATTGCCCAGCACCGTGATTGCGCTTTCTCCCAGCGACTTTACCAGCCGCAGCACTTGCAGCGATTCCGGCCCGCGATTCACCAGATCACCGACCAGCCACAGCTGGTCGCTTTCAGGATCGAAGCGTATCTGCTCGAGCAATTTCTGGAGCTCGGTGTAACACCCCTGAATGTCGCCTACCGCATAAATCGCCATGCTTCCAGCCTGTCTTTGGGTTGTCTGTGCAGGGACCCACGCCAAACATTCACATGGCCTCCCCGACCAATCCAACCAGTCTGGCTGCGCCAGCCTGGCTGATGTGGTTGTTATCCGAGTATAGAACATTCCCTTCAGCCCTGGAGATGCAAAGCTGATTGGCACAAAATGCTCCGGTTGGATCTATTGTGGCAAGTGAGAAGCTGCCCTGGTGCGCATCTACAAACTCGGTCATAAACCGGTTCTGGTTCTGATATGCCGAAAGGGTAGTAGTAAAATCTTCCGGCAAGCTCTGGATTGTTTTCGGCAGCACTGGCACACTGTGCACGATCACGACCTGAGTCCCGTTTTCATTGAACCTTCTTATTGTGTTTTCCAAAGCTCGTGTCAGCACGGACTTGCTGGACTGCGCTTCGTAAGAATTGGTAGTCGCATCCGATATGAAATGGTTGGGCTGTTTTTCCGGCTCGCCTTCCGAATACATGCTCCAGTGAGCTACCAGAAATACCTTCTTGAATTTCTGCGCCTTCAACAAGTTGCCGATGTTCTCGTCAAAGCCTTCTATGCAGATGTTTTTTGCCCCGTCATAACTCGCGATTTCGAACAAAGGGGGGCACCCCGGCAGCACCACCAGCACCCCCTGATAATCCGTTTTCTGGATAGCGGCCAAAAAAGCTGGGTACCAGACAAACGAATGCGAATCGCCGATAAGCAAAATTTTCTCCCTTGCATCGGCCTTGCCGAAAGAGCAGTTGGCAAGAATTGCGCCGGGATCGTTGCCTATGAAGCAGGCGGCAGGGTAATCTACCTTGACTCCAGTAGCTGCCGCGAAATCGAACTGTTCAAGGTTTTTCCTGACTTTCACCCAGTTCGGGAATCGGCTCTCCATCCCTTCCTGTGCGTAAATGTAGCTGCCGAAGGATATGCAGAATACGGCAAAGGTAAAAGTGAAGGCCGCGACTGTTTTGCCGGAAAATTTATCCCGGTTGCGCCGGCAAGGTTCTTCCACGTACTTCCAGGCAATAAATGACACCAGCAATGTGGCAGCAAGCAGGATTAAGTTCTGGGCAACAAGGCCAATGCCATAGTCCGCGTTGCGCAACCAGGACAGCAGCGGCCAGTGCCATAGATAAAGCGAGTAGGACAGTCCGCCGATAAATACCAGATGTTTTCCCCCCAGCATTTTTCCTGTCCTGGTGCCCGTGCTGGATAAAATCACCAGCGCAGTCGCAAGGCAAGGAACAACCAACAGCAATCCGGAATACGCCAACCCCTCGTCCAGGAAGAAGAGAGATAACAGCATCAGTACCAACCCGAATAGAGACAGATGTTCGTTACCGTAAAGGGATTTTTTCAGGCTGTCCGACGCCATGGCCGCCGCCCCGCCGATGATGAATTCCCAGACCCTGCCAAAGAAGGAAAAAAATCCGTGGGTCGGCTGGTGATGCTCGATATACCAGAACCTGACCCAGAAAGATGCCAGAGCGATGATCGTAAGAATCAGGAATTTTTGTGTACGCAGTTTGTACAGCAGGATCAGCAGCACCGGGAATATCAGGTAGAACTGTTCCTCTATGGATAGCGACCAAGTATGCAGCAAAGGCTTGGCCTCCCGCGAAAGATCAAAATATCCCTGCTGCTTGGCAAACACCATGTTGGTCACGTAGATAGCCGAAAATTGCAGGCTCTTGGCGTATTGCATGAAGTCATAGGGTTTCAGCACCCAATATGAAATCAACAGCGAGGCAGCAATCATCAGGAACAGGTTGGGCAACAGTCTGACCACCCGGTTTTTATAAAACCGCACAACGGAAAAGGATCCCGCCTCGATTTCCGTGGCTATCATCCTGATAATCAGGAAACCGGAAAGCACAAAAAACATATCAACGCCGACATAACCCCCGGGAAGCGCTTGTGCGCTCAAGTGGAAGCAGATGACCGCCAAAATGGACAAGGCGCGAATTCCCTGGATTTCGGGATAGAAGGTTTTGGCCATGGATGGCATCAAGGGGTCGAAGGCGTTAACAAGTATCGGTTAAACGGAATTCATAACTGCGCGTGCATCCC
>Ga0224495_10001503_pt1 | contig 16276 bp, 12 predicted proteins | sample SF_Jul11_sed_USG_FD_168128 | JGI IMG/M metagenome (GOLD analysis project Ga0224495, IMG submission 168128) | Sediment microbial communities from San Francisco Bay, California, United States - SF_Jul11_sed_USGS_4_1 | ecosystem: Environmental > Aquatic > Marine > Sediment | place: USA: California... | reverse complement strand
GTTCACCGATACGTATGAACGTGACGAAAGAAAGAATGAAATAGTAGTTGAAGGATTGAAGGGATTTGGGTAGTTTTGACTCAAAAATACCGATCGGGGCATGACTCCAGGTTCGTCACATATACCTCCGGGAATACTATAATGATAATACCCGGTATGCTGTGGATCGTGCTGATACATTGACCATTGCATCGTTGTTTGGTCATAATCACCGTCTAATGCCCAAACGTAAATTATACCAGTCGATAATGTAGGCTCTATCCAACTTGAACTTGATATTACATCAACTTTACCGTCATTATCTATATCATCTATTGTAGGATAAGTATACCAGCTAACAGGTGTCAAAGGTTTAGGAAACCCATCTAGTATAATTCCATTAGCGTTCAATGCATAAATCGAATCTTCAGAGTTAACGACAATATCCGGGAAGCTATCATCATTAATATCTCCAACAACAGGTGGATTAAGTACAACCCAGGCAGAGCTATCACAAAAAATTATCGTACCGTCATCGTGCATTGCGTATAACCTAAAACCATATTCAAATACAATTTCTAAGTCGTTATCAGTATCTAAATCAGCTAAAGCCATATTTGAATGATCCATATCTTGACCCAATGGTAGGTTTAATAGAAAATCACCGTTTTTATCAAGCACATAAACGCCATCTGCCGATGTCACAACAACTTCATTAAAACCATCGTCGTTGACATCCCCAATTACAGGATCACTAAAGGATACAGGTAATATTCTCTGTGACCACAACAGGCTTCCATCAATGTTGAAAGCTCTAATATTCGTTGAGTCTGGCGAATTATTTAAGTATGAAATAATTACAATCTCCCAGTCATCATCACCGTCTAAATTACCTACTGCCGGTGTAGTTGTCTGTGAAGTACCGCTATTCTCCAATAATACAGGAAATCCAGGCATGTTATTTCCATTATTATCTAAAACAACTAATCTCGATCCATCTGAATACCAACCACCATAAATAATTTCTAAAGTACTATCTTTATTCACATCGGCCAATACTATAGCGCCAAATAAATCATCCGACATCTGGAATGCGATCGGGAGATTCTGTTCCAAATTTCCTTGAGAATTATATATTAATATTTGCCCGTTAGCTTCTATTAATATTTCCATCTCATTGTCGTTATCGATATCTCCTATTGAAGGAAATCCCCTTGGATCAAAATAATAATCAACATCAACTCTAGCCCTTAGGTCACCGTTTGCTTCAAAAATGAACAACGTGGATAAATGACCTCCCGAATTGCCTTGAATGGTGACTACTAATTCTTTTATTCCGTCATTATCTAAATCAGCTATAACTGGGGAAACACTTCCGATCCAGGTATTAGGTTCACCATGTATCGTTTGAGGCCACCCCTGGGCAAAAAGTGTGGCTATCTGAAAAACAAACAATTGCATAATTGTACACGTGATAAATGTTTTCATAAGCAGTCCTCCAAGATGTTAACAAAATATAGCCCCTCCGGGATCTGCAACAGGCCGGTTTCTGTTCGCGGATGCCGGTCATTACTCCAAGCATACATGTGGCGGAGCGTCCTTTTTTCCGAACAGTACTGCCATGTAGACTGGCTGTTTTCACTGGCATTTGTCTTCTTCTTTGCCTCATCTCAAGGTTCTCCTTTAACCTCTGAACAATAGATTTACTTGTGCCGTCAAATACATCATACAATTCTATTCGCTTTTATTATATCATCGCGAAATAAAAAGTCAAGGTTACATTTTGGAGCAATATAGAAATGCACTACTCGTCAAGTTCCACTCCTTGATGTATCCTCAAAGCATCTTCAGCAGTCAGTTTCGCGGAATATCTCACTGTCATCATGGTAGAACTGTGTCCTAAATCATGCTGCATGGCTTTGAAGCAGGGGAACGGAGCTGGTTATTATAGCTGGCTCCTCTTTTTTGGATCCATGATTGAATATCCATTGACACAACCTATTTGCAGACTAGAATTTTTTGGCGGTAGGATTGGGTAAATGTTCTGATTGCTTACCTTGTCGTAAAGGAGTAGAATGACAATCTCTATTATACTTCCACTATTATTGGTTTGGGGACAGGCTACTCAAAGTGTATACTATTTTTCAAAACTCTGCGCGCTTTGGAATAACCATCGCAATATCCACGCTTTTTGACCATAGATGTTAACATTTTATAGCAGGTTGGGATAAATCAGCATTATTTCGTGATGACCACCTTTTCTGTGGCCGTAAAGCCATTGCCGCTTAGCCGATAAAAATAGACACCTGTACTGAAATTCGATGCATCTAATATTACCTCATGGATCCCTGGCTCATACTGACCACTTGCCAGAGTGAAAACCAGGCGGCCGCTAGTATCATAGACAGAAAGATTGACCGTACTGCTCTTGGGTAGCTCAAATTTGATCGTGGCAAGCGATTTGCAGGGGTTAGGTAGAGGTTGCCACAAAGCGAATGCTTTGGGAGTGTTCAACACGCCTTCCGCAATGCCGGTAGCCAAGCCCTGACCGACTAGCGTTACATAGCAGAGTGTGTCATTATTGGTAATCCATAACGTGTCGGTGAAGGTAAGTGTGTCATCCGGTGTAAAAATGACCGTGATCCCCAAGCTGTCATCCGGTGGGATCAAGGTGTCCAGCGGATCCCAATTGTGCGTGAAGACGGCTAAACCGTTGAGGATGTCGGAGATCAGCAGATTCGCATTCCCGATGTTGTAGATTACGAGCGGCAGGCCGGCAGCCAGGCCAACGGTCACGCTGCCAAAATCCAGAGCGGTCGCGGACAAGGCTATGCTCGGTGCACTCTGATCAAAGAAATAGCGACCCATATCGGTGATCGTGCTGTCCGGGTCATAGGCAAACAGCGGGTCCCCGGCGTCAATGCAGGGGGAATTTTGGGTCAGGTGGTGATCCCAGGAATTAACGAACAGCGGATTCAGGAAGATGTTGTAATAAACATCGCAGGAATCGCCGTTGGCATTGACCTGAACGAGTTCTCCCAGACCAGTAGGAACGTTGCCATAGAAATATATACCAAAATCAAACGCAAAATCACTGTACGAAAGCGACGCCGGAGAGGAACTCCCGAGGACGACGAGATAGTCGGAACTAATGAGTATACTATTAGTAACTGTCATCACAGCATTGCCTTCAGTATGAATCTCCGACCCGTGTTCGCTGGGCCACCAAACATAATCTCCGTACAAGACACAATGGTCCACCGTGAACGTGCCACTATTGGCATATATGCCACCACCTCGTCCATCAATTGACCCCCAACACCGATTGTGCTCGACAGTGCAGTGATCCAGGGACATGTTGCCACCACAGAACGAGATGCCGCCGCCCCCGTAGTATGTTTGATTGTAGCCGATGGTACACTCCGAAATGGTTACATCGACTCCCGCAACATAGATTCCACCACCATAATAACCGTTCGTGTCCGCTTCTATGGTGCAGTTTGTGATAATCGGGCTGGAATTCCCGGTGATGCAGATACCGCCTCCATACAGAGGGCCATTGTTACCGCTGATATTGCATCCGGTAATTACCGGGCTGGAGTTGTATATGTTCATACCTCCGCCGTAGTATCCGGATCTGTTGTGGCTGATATCGCACCAGGAAACTCGCGCATTGGAATTGATCAAGGCAATTCCCCCGGCATAAGGAGACAGCTCGCCAGATGCCTTGTTGTCGCTTATACGGCAATGAGTGATCACCGGATTGGAGTTTGTACAGATAATGCCGCCCGGAGACGTACCGTAACCAAGTCCAGCATGGCTGATCGTAGAGTAGGCCAGGTGACTGCTGTCGGGTGCATTCTCGAAACGAATACCCTGCCAGGGATTACTGGTACTTACCGGATAGAAATGGATGGAGTCAGTCTCTGTGCCGATCGCTTCCAGGATACCGTTTACAGCCAGATAGTAGAAGCTTTGGAATTCCAACTCCACCCCCGGCTCGATGATCAGGGTGTCGCTCGCAGGTATCGTGATGCTGCCCGCTATGTAATAGGGCGAATTTGCCGCATGCCAGGTTCCCGACACATCACCGCCAGGAATGGTGTCTCCATAGAGTGTATTAAGTATCACACCACATACTCCAAAAAACAATAGATACTTTAGCACTGTGCCTCCTGACCTTATTGTAATCCGAGAGAGAACAAAGTCAACATACTGATTCTCAGTCCACGGTCGTGAATTATTGACAAGTCGATTTTTTCTATTATAATCCTTTCACTAGGCATTAATTCTTAGTTCCTAGTGTTTAGAAACTACTGTCCGCCAAAGGCGGACAAAGCCGAGATGGCGGAACTGGGAGACGCGGCGGACTCATGGTACATCCCGGAGCGCAGCGCAGGGGAAATCCGATTCCACTGCTTTCGACAACCTTCGATATTTCAGCCAAAATCAAACAAACACAAGCCAGATAATGTTTTCACCCATTCTGTCCTTTGAGGGTCCCGTCCCGTATGCGGGACGAGGATACTCGCTTCCTTTCTGATTAACATATTGTAATGAAAAAGCGGTAATTTTCTGTCTGTTATTTAGTGCTATCGATAGATCAAGAAAGAGTGGCAGAATGCTTAACGAGTTGGCGTGACAGGATGCATCCAACTCGGCATCAACCCAAAAATAATTGGCGCTCGCGATCGTCGGGGCGGGGAATTCGAGGTCTCCAATAAGTTTTCGGCGTTTTGTAGAAAATTTTTTGGAGAAAAGGGGGTGTCCCCCTTTGCACCCTTATGTTCCCCGATCTTGTATTTGAACTAAATCATATGAATCGGGACAAGTTGGTAAATACACCGGCACACTATAGTCTCGAAAATTTGAGAGAAATACCGCACAAGAAGAAGGGGGCGGTGGTTATGAAAACTGCCGATTTCCTTGTGTTCCAGTTGTTGTTTAAATCATCAGGATGTTATAGACAACAAACAGGTAATAAGAAGCAGAGGATACCAATTAGATTTCAGCTAAAGTGCCCCACATGTGCTGAAACAGAACAGCTTGACTATTATTGAAAATAACATTATACTGAATAGGTAAGTGCTTTTTCAAAGGAAGATATAAATATGGTTTTCTCATTAATTTTACTTGTTTTTTCTCAGTGCGGTACATTATGGACTAATCATTATGGCGGAGTTAACGGGGATTATGGACATTCGGTAGATATAACTAATGATGGAGATTATATAGTAGGCGGGTCCACTTTTTCTTACGGAGCTGGATTGAGTGATGTTTGGATCATTAAGCTTGACAGTTTGGGAAATTGTGAGTGGGATACAACGTATGGCGACATGAACCATGATTACGCCAATTCTATTATACAAACATCTGATGGGGGCTATATTTTCACGGGTGTCACATGTGTCAGTAGTTTTTTCGGAGATGTATATATTGGAAAAACTAATGAATTGGGAAATCTGGAATGGGATAGAGTATTGGGAGAGATTGAAAACGAGGATGCTGGATATTCGGTTATTGAAACATCTGATAGCAATTATGTTGTTGCTGCAGGCACATATTCATATGGATCAGGTGGATGTGATGCCTGGATAATTAAAGTGGATCAATCCGGAAACATACTGTGGGACAGTACCTATGGAGGAAGATTTGATGACATACCAAACTCGATAATACAGGATACAGACGGTAACTTTGTGATAGCAGGCCAGACAAAATATTATGGCGGTAACACGACTTACGCATGGTTTTTAAAATTGGACTCGAACGGAAATGTCTTGCATGATACTGTATTTGGTGGAGCTGACAATGACTGGTTTGAGTGGATTGCTGAGACATATGATGGTGGTTATATTCTTGCTGGTACAACCATTTCTTATGGACCAGGAGGATTTGATGGATGGTTGGTTAAAACTGATATGAATGGAAACGAGATGTGGAACAGCCCTATAGGAGGACCAGATCTTGATGATTTCTGGTGTGTACGAGAGACTTCAGACAGGGGTTTCATTCTAACTGGATGCACATCGTCTTTCGGCTCTGGTGAGACAGATATGTGGATAGTGAGAACAGACAGCCTGGGAAATGAAACCTGGTCATTTACAATTGGAGGCGATGGCTTTGATGGCGGGAGGGAAATTAAACAGACAGCCTCAGATGAATATATTGTCGTAGGTTCCTCAGAATCATTCAGCTCCGGGATGGATGATGTGTTTTTGGTAAAAATAAAGGAAACAGGGACATATCTTGCTGCAGAACCTGTCGGAAACGAATATTTTTTTTCAAGATCAAAGCCAAATCCGTTTCATGACAAAGTTGATATATTCTTAAATCTTCCTCAGACAGAAGATGTGAATGTTTCTGTCTATAATATTTCTGGAGAACTGATATGGGAAGCTGCAAATGGATTCTTGTATAAGGGTTTTAACCATTTTACGTGGCATGGAAGAGACCGCTTTGGGAATTCCGTTCCAAGTGGAGTCTATTACTACAAAGTAAAAACAGAACAAGGATCTGATTGTTCAAAATTGATTCTGCTTAGATAATAAATAAGGTCAATTTTATAAAATACTTTCGCCGACCACTGACTCAGACCACCGTCCGCAGAGAAAGATAGCAGGGAGCATGGAGTAAGTAGAAAGCAGAATATCATATTGCGGATGCGAGAATGTAAAATATATCAACACAGTTCTTGGTGAAGGTAGGATGACAAAATACCGCAAAATATCAATGCCAATCCTCAACATTTTTGAATGGCAAGGATGCCGGAATTGGGGACTGGGGTCAGACCTGGAAACTAGAAACTACGTCTTAGGCATCGATTACAGTGATTAAACAACTGATCACGGAGATACTGAACAGGCGGGATATTGCATGCCATATGTCCACCAATTGACGACGTGAACGATGCAATATAAACGACATGTTAGGTTGATTTATTGACATAAGGTATTCACTGCATATAATAATTCACCCTCACCTTATTCCTCTCCCCTCAAGGGAGAGGAGATAAAGAGGAGTGCTGCGCCCGTAGCTTAATTGGATAGAGCGGCGGACTCATGGTACATCCCGGAGCGCAGCGCAGGGGAAATCCGATTCTACTGTTTTACACAACCTTTGATATTCCGATAGAAAGCAAGCAAACACAAGCCAGATAATGTTTTCACCCATTCTGTCCTTTGAGGGTTCCGAAAATTAGCTCATCTTTGATGAGATTGAATTTGCGAGAATACTCGCTTCCTTTTCAGTAGATAGTCAATAAAAAAAAGCGGTGATTTTCTGCCTATTACCGTTTGTTCCCCGATTTTGTATAAAACCCCCTAAGGAATCGGGACAAGTTGGTAAATACACCGGCACACCTGTCCCGCATCATTTCTATATGATAAAAAGAAGCGGGAAATACCGCACAAAAAAGGGGAGCGATATCAAGGTCACCCCCCTTCTCTCTGAAGTTATCGCTCAAAAGATTCTTTAACCTTAACTACTCTTTGTGCTATAAACCGTTGCCCTACCGACAATTTAACAACATGTAACCTATGTCATTCCTTTACCAATACTTCTCGTTTCTTATATATATACCATAGCCCCCACAAACCATATAAAGTAAATGCTGTGAGAAGGACAGAATACGATGTAAAGTTGGTAAAATTGAATCCGGGAGTACCCCTGGCAAAAAGGAGTAAGAAAATAGTCACCATAGGCCAATAAGCAGTAATCCCTAAAGCACCAATCATTGCATATATTCCCCACTTTTTTCTGATCCATAAACCCACAAGACCAATTACTAATAGAGGTATATATATTATCGTATCACCAACTCCAAATCCTTTATTTACAGCAACTCCCATTTCACCAACCACACCCACCGATTCTTGTAAGCCGATTGATACAGTAAACTCATAGTTAATGAAAGACATCATTTGTCCTACTAAAAGCATCAAAAGAGTGAAAGCTCCAAGAATCATTAAAACCCAAAATCCAATAGGCCTCTTGCATGACATTGTAATCCTCCTTTTGTTATTTTATTCACCATATTAATGACTTTTATTTATTGTTTGCTTACACTTATGTTTGATAATTGCACCTAAAACTTACTTTTTAACGATTCATGTTTTGTTATAAGTTTATATGCCAGCACAACGGACCATATCTGAAACGTATATATTGAAATCCTTTCAACTAGTCCCAGCAACGCAATTCCATTAACAATCACAATGACGGATAAACCTCCAGAAATGAAGATAATAAGAACAGAAATGAAGGTATACTGTCTAAACGGTTTCCATTGCTTCTCTCTGTACAGACCAATTCCTATCATGAGTAAAGCCGGGAATAACAGTAGAGCGGAAATTCCCACCAAAATTAGATGCATTGTTCCTGGAAATGTTAATTCTCCACCAATAGGATCCTGAGGAAAAATAGTTGCAGTAAAAATGTTAAATATCCCCATAATGGTAAGTAATGATCCTCCAAAGAATATTAATTTGCCATGTCTATATTGATAATGCGAGATTATTCCGATTCCAAAGGTAATACCCATCAGAGCGGAAATAAGAAGGAGGATCGATCCTAATAAATAGGTATCCTGCGTGCCCGCTTTTGTCAAATCACTTATTGTATTTTGGATATAGCTGTAATTTGGTGTTACAAAACCACCAATAATATCATTTAACAAATATGCAATAGGACCAAAAATACCACCAAAAAACAAAAATTTTTTATCCATATCTTTACCTCTCGCTAATGATAGTTGTATATCATCTTTCTATTAAACCAGCGTTATTCCTCCAATGGATGTGAGAATTGTTAAATTTAGGCAAATTTCCCATAACCGCCTTTCTTTGAACCTATTGTATTGACCAGTGGATAGAAGTCAACGATACAACAAATGATGCGGCATATTCTACCACTAATCCACCTCACCAAGATGGTATAGACAGCAAATAGAAATCAAAAGATTGATACTAATTCTGCCTATTATCCCTGATATGGTAAATACACCACACAAATACCGCACAGAAAGACAAGGGGTCGGTGGTTATGAAAGCTGCCGATCCCTTCGTGCTATTGACAGAGCTAGTTATCAAAACTACAATACTCAAGAGAGGGATAATGGTTCAAAGAATTGTAGCTATTACATCAATGTTTGCATTACCGTTTATTTCATCAGCAGATTTTCTGGACGGCGTGAGGGCAGAAGACCTGTCGCTGGATAGGATTGAGCAACCATCTGCAGAGGACACAATTGGCATAAGCGATTGGAGTAGATATTTTAATGAATTAGAAAGGAGACCAGTAAGCCCAAATGGTAGATTTGTGGCTGAAGTTAGAACAAAAGGAAGATATGCTGATGGTATTTGGATAACTAACCTCGCTACAGGAGAAGACTACCAAATAGACATATATGGAATGATGCCAAAATGGTCTTCAAATGATAGTTTAATAGCTTACTTATGGCATGGTCCATTGCTGAATGTATACGATTCGAGAGGCCATCAATTATATGGAGGCGACGAATTATATGTCTGTGACCGCGATGGTAATAATAAGACAAATTTAACATCTGGATTAGTATGTAGTGGATTTCAATGGAGTCCAGATTGTCAACACATTGGGTTCTCTTATTGGGACACATTAACAGGACCAAAAGGTGGATTTAACTTGGGCGTTGTAAATGTCGAAACGCGTTCGATAATTACAATCGACAAGGGGGCTCCTTACATTGATATGTCTTTTTCCTTTTCACCTAATGGCAACCTGATTGCATATTGCCAGCCAATAAAATGGCAATTGATGACTGAGTGGTGGCCTACGGATGCGGAATTATTTGTCTGCAATATTGATGGAACACATAAGACCCAGATTACTAGAACTGAAGCAGTGGAAAGAATGGTTAAATGGCTAAACGATGGCAAATCGCTAGTTGTAGAACAGCATGGGTCAGATCCTAGTGACTTTTCTCTGCCTCGATACGTCAAGATTGTATTGAAGACAAAGGACTAACATGCGATCAGATTGGAAGAACGTAAAATATTTGATCTTTCTAGTAATAGGGATGATAAATTGCGTTACAGTTTATACAGATAAGCCGCGTTATGAGATTGGCGAACCGAAGGAGAAAATAGAACCGATACCCGAAAGCTTGCTGGCAATTCCAGAGTTCAATGGACATGACACGATACGAATTTTCAATTACGATGGTGAAGAAGCCTTCTCGCTCTACAACAACGGCAAAATAGAATATCAAAGGAGACTGAGCAGCATGGTATGGTATACTCGTACTGCGAATATTAACATTTTAGAAATAGAAGATTTTTTCCTCACGCTGAATGAACTTAGGTTTTTTGGAATAACCCGAGAAAAAATCATAAAGAAGAGATATGTGAAACGCAGTATTCCATGCTGCATAGTGCCTTTCATAGACTACTATGCTCCTTCAGGTGCACAGGAAGGTCGTGAGAGAGTGCCGTGGTGTATGTATACTCGACACATGATTGAAGTTGACCTGCTAGGCCTCAAACGCCGTATCTCTTATTATAATATTGAATATGCCGTAGAGAAATACCCAAAGTTTGAAGAATTACAGATTCTCAAGAAGAGTATAGATTTTATTGAGACTTTTATTCGTCACAAAATGCGTGAATTTGAAGAGTAACTAACATGCGATCAGATTGGAGAAAGATACAGATTATCCTTGGGATAGTCGCTGTACTGACACTGCTTTCCTGCAGGGGCTGGAATCGTTGGTTCAATTACCCCACTCTGAGCCGTACAGATAAGACAAAGCTGGTCGAAATGATCTTTGAGACAATACTGGAGAGTGAAAATAACTTTCTGTATGAGGTATTTCCTGACTCAGTCATATATGTGTGGGGGTACGGTTTAGAACAAGAGCACATACCGAATATTCCTGGGATAAATCTTGTTCATTTAAATACGATAAATTTGGAAGAAAAAGTGGCTGAACTCGGGTCACTTAGATGTATAGTCTTATACTTCTTTCCAGATTACGATGAAACGAGAGTAGACCTTAGGCTCGAGACACGCTACCCAGACGCTATCCAAAGATGGGTGTACTACGGAAAACACAAAGTTAACATACTGAAATTTCTTTTTCATAAAGAGGCAAAGACGTGGATACTGGATGACGTGAAATTTGAAGAAGGAGAGATTATATACCAATAGATTAACAGAAACCAAAAACATTCAAAACCTCCCCACCCATTTCGGCCCAGAACAATTCGTTCACAGCAAGAGTGTGGCATTAGGGTCAAGTGGAAGTCAGGCTTGGTAATTATGGCCGAATTTCAGAATTTGGGTTTTATTCCCGCTTGTTTACATAGTTCATTGGCAGTGATTCTATCAATTGTCCTATGCCTTTTGACGGGTATCGTCTTTATATCATTTGTATAGATTGAGTGCTTTTTGCCCTCACGTAACAGGTAAAAACCACTTTTCTCCAGGTATTTGATCAGATCACGTCGTTTTACAGACATCTAAACTTCGATAGGGATTTGCTCTATGAGTGCTCTCCCAATGGGGATCTCCTTATTTTGCTGCTTGTATGCCTTTACCATTTCTCGTAAGGCATCTCGTAACATATTTCTGCATTCTTCTAATGTCTTGCCCTCTGTGATAACCTCTGGCCATTCGATGAGCTGTCCCATGTAGCCAGATCTAATTTTTGTGTATTTTGCTGTATAGTTACTTAGCATGGTAAATTATATAAGTATAAGCATGTATGTCAAGCCAGCGATAAATTATTGAAAGATAATTTCCGTGCCTAGATATATCACCCTCACCCTAACCCTCTCCCCTCAAGGGAGAGGAAGATTCAGAAGGAGATTGCTGCGTCGCCCCGCACCTTTTTTTAGAAGACACTGCTGGGCAATCATAATATTCAGTCTGCAATACCCTCTTCAGTGGGCTGATATCAAAGAGGAAGTAAAGGTGCGGTACTCCTCGCAATGACCCTGCTACGCAGGTTGATCACGGAGATAACATAATGATTACAGCGATAACACATCGTCTGGATTCCCCGGTCCCCCTGGTTAAACCAGAGTACAGGCAAGCCGGGGAATGACAAACAGGACACCGAGATGGCGTAACTGGGGGTAAGCGCAGGACTCTTGGAGGCTCTGTTTTGTAGAGCCGGAAATCCCACGCTCCGTTTGTGGGGAAAATCTTGATTTTGCAGTCCGCCTTGATAAAATGTATCCAAAATAGATTTCGCACAAGTTATGGGTCACACGCCGAGATGGCGGAACTGGGAGACGCGGCGGACTCAAAATCCGATTCTACTGTTTTTCATACCTTTCGAAATTACGATAGAAATCAAGCAAACCCAAGCCAAACAAGCATTTGCACCATTCTGACCGTTTAGGGATTTTCTGTCTGTTATTTAGTGCTATCGATAGATCAAGAAAGAGTGGCATAATGCTGAGAGAGGTGGCGTGACAGGATGCATCCAACTCGGCATCAACCCAGAGTAATTAGCATTCGCGATCGCCGGGACGGGGAATTCGAGGTCTCCAGAAAGTTTTCGGAGTTTTGTAGAAAACTTCCTGGAGAAAAGGGGGTGCCCCCCTTTGCACCCATATGTTCCCCGATCTTGTATTTGAACTAAATCATATGAATCGGGACAGGTTGGTAAATGCACCGCACAAATACCGCACACTGTGAGGAGCTGGCTTCTTGACTGGCTCCTCATGCCTTTTGGATCCGTGATTGAATATCTATTGACACACCATTTTTGCAGATTAGAATTTTGTGGAGGAAGGATAGGGTGAGGAACTAAACTCCTTGCCCTATCCTCAAGGTGGAAAATGACAAATCGGACAACCCTTAATTGTAAATACCGCTTTTTAACTATCGAACCATAAAATCTCAATAGTCATGAAGTTTCCTAAAGATACACTATCAGAACAAGAAATTCAATCTGGTCTTGGAATAGTAATCAAAGATGGATTAGCAAGCCAGACCATGGCTACCTTAACAGGAGGTGTCTTTTTAGTCGCCTTTGCTCTAAAACTTGGAGCATCGCATACCATTGTTGGGCTGCTTGCTGCAATACCAGCCCTTGCACAACTTGTTCAAATTCCAGCAATCTATTTTGTTGAAAAATACCGAGCAAGGAAAATTATCAGTCTTTATGCATCGGGTTCGAGTCGAATATTTTGGATTATCATCGCACTCATACCGTTTTTGTTCAATACCGGTGTTGGAATTGTAATTCTAATATTAGCCTTATTGTTCCTATCAGCACTTGGCGCTGTATCTAGTTGTAGCTGGAACTCTTGGATGCGCGACCTTGTTCCTCAAGATCAATTAGGTTCATTTTTTTCTAGAAGAATGAAACTAACGATGATACTGGCAACTATACTCAGTCTTGCTGCTGCCTTTTATCTTGATAAATGGAAGAACATTTTCCCTGAATATGAATTACAGAGCTACTCTATTCTCTTTATGCTCGGATTCCTGGCGGGTATGATTGGTCTCTACTTCATATCAAGAATACCTGAGCCAAAAATGTCACCCGCGGTTGAGAAAACACATATTTTTAAGTTGCTCTTACAACCATTTAAGGATGGAAATTTCAGGCAACTCATTGTATTTTTGGGCTCCTGGCATTTCGCGGTAAATCTTGCAGCTCCGTTTTTTACAGTGTATATGCTTCAAAGGTTAGACCTGGGCATGTCTCTCATTATCGCCTTCACCGTAATGAGTCAAACAATGTATATAATTTTCATACAAATCTGGGGCAGATTCTCCGACCATTATAGTAACAAATCAGTACTCCGTGTAAGTGGTCCCCTTTTTATGATATGCATCCTTGCCTGGACATTCACTACTTTTCCTGAAAAGCATTTTCTAACAATACCATTATTGGTGGTTATACATGTCTTGATGGGTATTTCAACTGCTGGAGTAACATTGGCTACAGGGAATATCGGGCTGAAACTGGCACCGAAAGGAAACGCAACTGCATACTTATCAGCAAGCAGTTTCATTAACTCTTTGGCTGCGGGCATTGCACCTTTATTAGGTGGGGTCTTTGCCGATTTTTTCACAGAACGCGAACTGTCTTTGATATTAAGATGGATGAGCCCAGGACGAGAGTTACTTATTCAAACGTTGGATTTCCAACAATGGGATTTCTTCTTTTTCATTGCTTTTTTAATTGGCTTATATTCTATTCACAGATTAGCCTCAGTAAAAGAGATAGGCGAAGTTGAAGAGAAAATTGTTATCGCTGAACTCATTTCAGAGGTAAGAAGGGCTACAAGAAATTTCTCACCAGTTGGTGGTCTACGCGATATGATTTTTTTCCCATTTGCAATTGTAAAAAAGGTTCCAGGTGTCGAAAGTAAAAGGAAAACAAAAACTAATAAGGTCACAGAAAATGAATAGAATTGAATCTTGTAGGTGAAAGAGTATCGAGTACTTTCTAGTCTTCCTCTGAAATTGTACTTCTGGGTATGCCTTTAACTGGAAATGGCCCGTTTAGGCCTTCTTGGCTAAAGCGTTTATGTAGTGCTTAAATGGACTCATGTTTGAGTAAACTTAGGATAACAGATTTCTCTACGCGAAATTCCATTGAGAAGTTGATATTTGAATCCCTCAATTGTTGTGTTTCAGGCGAAGTGAGACACTTTGACGATTTTTTAGTAGAGACATCTTAAGGTTGCTCCCCTTCTTTTTTATACCCCATATTATATAGCTTACGACGTTCCAATGTCAACCTTTTTTTCTCAGCTCTTCTTTGCAGGATCTCCTCCTGCTTGCCCATATACACATCAAGAGGACTTACGTTCTTGAGCGCGGTATGCGGGGTCCGGGCATACCGGGTAATCGCTTCGTCGATGCCTTGTTTTAGCTCCTCGGGTGAGCAGTAGACAAACAGGCATACCTTTTCCTTGATGCTGCGCTGAAAGCGCTCGATTTTACCCTGGGTCTGGGGATGGTAGGGTGCGCCAAAAATATGCTCAATGCCATGCGCATGCAGGTACTCATTGAGGATTTTGGACGTAAAGCCCGGACCGTTGTCGGATAATAATCGCGGCATCTGACCATCCTCCAGGTGCCCCAATTTCCTGGCGTTCTCGATCGCCTGCTCCATAACATCACTGATGCTGAATGCGGTCTCGTCCGGCTTCACGTCCCAGGCTAAGGGGTTACGTGAGTAGTCATCTTGCACTGTAATCTGTTTGTAGAAACCCCAGCCTACGACAAAGTAGTGGGTCGCATCGCTCTGCCAGATCTCATCCGGGCGCTTGGTCTTATGGCGCCAGGACTTGGCCGCCGGCAGGTCGGTGAGCGGCTTGGGCGTGATCAACCCGTGCTGCTTCAATAACCGGTATACCGTGGTCGGTGACACACAGAAGTCCTCCTCATCCGTGATCTTTACTGCTAAGAGCCGACTGCTGAGCTCCGGATGGTGCTTGGCTACCTCAAGCACCCGCTCTTGTTCCTGAGTGCTTAACCGGTTCCAGATCCGTTTGGGCGCACGCCGTTTCCCCTGCAAACCATCACCTCCCTGATCCTGATACACCCGCTGCCATCGGTAGTACGTCGAGAGCGGAATCCCTAATGCCGCAAGCTTCCGGCGTCGCACCCCGCGCAGAGCGTGCAGCTCCCGCAGCAATGCGATCTTGTCCAGTAAACTGAGCGTGCGATGCCATCCCGGCCTCACCAGAGCAGCCTTTTTTTGAGCAGCGACAGCTCCAAGGACTGCTCGCCGATCAGCTCTTTTAACTCCTGGTTCTGGCGCCTGAGATCAGATACTTCATCGGTGGTCGCGCTGCGCATTGTATCACCCCGAAGACGATCCTTACCACCCTCCATAAACTCCTTCAGCCACACGTAGTAAACCGCGGCACTGATCTTCTCCCGACGACAGAGCTCGGCAATCGGGATCTCTTTGCGATACCCTTCCAAAACAATCTTGATCTTGTCCTCAGCGCTGAATTTACGCCTCGTCTGCTTTCTGACTTTACGGATTAGCTTTGCCGCACCACCGGCTGACGGTCTTTCCTCTGCTGTCGTTTGGGTCTGTGTTGTGCTCTCCATGTCTCCTCCTCGGGGCACTCAATCATACCCCTTTTTGGACGGAGCACAACCCTAAGAGTGTCTACTAAATTCTAGCCAATGTGTCCCACATGTGCTGAAACAGAACAAAATCCGAAATAGGTCAACATTGACATTGCAATGATATCGACTACACTGAAATGTAAGGATGTGAGTATGCCGAAACGTAAAACTATAGGTGGAAAGTACACAATTCTTAATAAAATCG
>Ga0224495_10001502_pt1 | contig 16282 bp, 14 predicted proteins | sample SF_Jul11_sed_USG_FD_168128 | JGI IMG/M metagenome (GOLD analysis project Ga0224495, IMG submission 168128) | Sediment microbial communities from San Francisco Bay, California, United States - SF_Jul11_sed_USGS_4_1 | ecosystem: Environmental > Aquatic > Marine > Sediment | place: USA: California... | reverse complement strand
GGCCGGGCGGCGGTTTGTCTCCTGGGAGGCGATCAATGCCTGGTTGGAGTCGTGGACTGTGACCGTCGCGGATCAACGGGTCCATGGCACCACGCATGAGCGACCGATCGCGCGGTTTGCCCGTGAAACACTCACCCCGCTGGGGGCGCGGGCCCGTATCGCTATGAGCGAGAACGCATCCGCCGAGTGCCGACGGATGCGCTGGTCGCCATCGGCGCGGCACGCTATTCGGTCCCCGTGCAGTATGTCGGAAGAGCATGATCTGATTTCGAAGGCGGGCGGGCATGAGGCGCATACACCAAGTGGGTAGTTCATTCGGCGGCCAGGGCGCGTTCCACCAACCGCTTGGTGAGGCCTTTCAGTACCCCATGTGCGCCAAGAATCTCTTCCGGAGACTCACAGCCCTGCAATAAGTCATCCAGCAACGCATCTGTTCTTGTGGCGTGTTGGGTCATCAAATGCTCCCGCCTCGCTAGAAGAGGCATGATAACCAGTTACACGGTTCCTCGTACACGCCCGAACTTGGGCAGTCGCGTGAGAACTTCCTGACTTGAGATGATTATTGTGCCAGAACGTTCTCGTTTCAGACTGTCTCAGTCTGGGGGGGGGAGCTTACAGCTTGAGTAGGTAGAGAAGCTCCCCTGAAGATTCCAGGGGAGCGTAAAAGCAGGTGGTGTTGTGTAGCTAGAACTCATGCGCCAGCGGGAGGGGTGATTGCCGAGGCTTCACTTGAACAGAGACTCTCAAGGCGTCCATAGGCGCTGACGGCAAAAAAGTAGGGTGTGTTGGGTTCAAGCTCAGCAATGGTGACAGCTGGAGCATCAGCGGCGATTCTGTCATCGTACGAGCATACCCCTGGATCAGGAGATGGCTGCTTTCCGTAATAGATGTAATAACCTTTCACCTTAGGATCGGGGATGGACTCCCATGTCACACTTGCCACCGCTCCGGTTGGCGTAGAGGCCATAGAAACGGTGGGCGTTTCCCGTGGGGCATCGATAAGAGACGCAATCGAGTCTTCTTCGGGGCCAGTTTCATCGGGATCAGGCCCGAGGTCAGTAGACGAATGGGCGTCACCATCTTCCGCCCATGCAAAGGGGTTATCGATAGGCTCTTCTCCACCAAGGACTGGTTCATCAAGGACAGAGTCCTGGGCGGAATCGTCGGCGTTGTTCACAGATTCATCGGAATCTGTCGATGTGGAAAGCGACGAGACGACAGGGCCTGCTCCGTCTTGTTCACCACATCCGGATAATGGAAGTGCGATCACTCCCAGGAGGATCAGTCCCGCTGTCGATCTTGTGAAGAGCTGATAAAAGAAGCCGATCTGATTCGTATTTACCTGCATATGCATCGCTCCTATTTAATTCAGGTGAATGGTCAAGGCTCCTTGCAGAGCAAGTACTCAATGGAGCACGATTGCACGAAAAGCAAGTGTGGTGCCAAATCCATTCAAAGATTAAATGGCAATTATTCAATAAGTTATGAGATTGTTCGAAATACTTAAGGTGGTAGGTGTGAAGGGTTCAACCTTCAAGTACTACGCTCAACGATCGTGCGGAGGGTGAGTGGAAGAGGGCTACCTTTTTATGGAGCATACGGATGTGGTGCTCTTCAACCAACATAGGCCACTGTCAAGGGGGAGCCTGATGGGGGGCACTGTGCTCTTTAAAAAATCTCAAGAGCAATACCCCATTCACCAAAATGACGATTGCCAGGATGGCGTAGGTGGTAACCGGTGACGCAAGGTCCAGCTCTCCCGAGACACGAGAGAGCCCGAATCCGACGATCAACCCGTCGAATGCCATACAAATACGCCTGAACGTCTCGGGATCCATCAAGCGGATAAGAAGGGTTCCCAGTGGAATACCAACGATTACGCTCGGAACGATATAGGGGATAATCTCCATACTGCCGGCGCTGTAGAAGCCGATAAATCCATAGGCGATCGCGGTTAGTGACGATTCTGCCAAACGAATGATGCCCAGCGCGGCGCGGAAATCTTGTTTTGGATAGCCTTGGTTATTGAAGAGGAGAGCTAATGGGGGACCGGAAATGGTGGTCACGGAGTAGAGGGTGCCGAGTCCTAGTCCAAACGGCACGGCGATGGCTTTTTCAGCTTGGATTGGTTTGCGAATGCCTGCGGCTTGGAGCAGGATCAAGGGTAACAGAAAAAAATAGGTGACGAACTTGATCCACGCTGGTTCCACGAGAGAAAGAAGATAGCTCCCGATGCCGACGCCGACTGCTAGACCACCCAGAATTGGAGCCACCCGCCGGAAAATGTTGGGGATACTCCTTCGGTTGATAAAAAGTACATAGGCGTTGATGACGAGCTCAACGAGCACGAGTGCTGGGTTCAAGATGCGGTTGGTATAGAACAAGAGGGCCACAGGAACGGTAATCGAGGAGAAGCCGTATCCAAGGGCTCCATTCACTATGGAAGCCACAAAGGTAATGACGACAAGAACGACAACATCATCCATGGAGCGTTAGTCCTTGAGACGGTCGGATGCAAAGTCGGCAAGCGTGTAATAGTCGAGGATTCCGGCGATGGCATCACGAACTGTTCCCATCACCTGTTGCACTGGACACCGGGTCTTCTCCGCATAGGGACACTCACGACACTTTTGATAGGCTGTCTTGCTGACGCATCCGATCGGGGCAAGCGGACCATCAAGTGTGCGTATGACCTGTCCTAGCGTAATTTCCTTTGGTTGTTTGATGAGGACATATCCGCCCTTTACACCACGTCGACTGGAAATCAATCCTGCTCGTTTGAGCGAGAGGAGAATTTGCTCTAAGAATTCGATCGGGATGTGTTGCCGATAAGCAATGTCGTGCCGCTGGAGTGTTGTTCTTCCATGTGCCAGCGTGAGTTCGAGTAAAGCTCTGAGACCGTACTCGCTTTTCTTGGACAACTTCATGGTATTGGTATAAATACAACTAACTTTGTCAACAATTGCAACAATATGAAAAATGTATTCCATACGTCAAGGTTAAATCGGAGGGTACGAGAATCCCATCTAAGGCAGTCGTGTGGAGTAAGGATCTCATCTTTCTTGAGTCTTGGTGGTGTAGTGTCAGGTGAGAGCGGGCCGTTCCTTGACACTGGAAAAGCATTCTTGCTAGCCTGCCAACTTCAAATGTAAGCATCTGGTCATCTCTCCTGACGAGGCTGAAGGTTCAGTGACGTTCCAAGAACTGATTCTTACCCTCCATCGCTTCTGGGCCGCTCAAGGCTGTGTCGTTCATCAACCCTATGACATGGAAATGGGCGCAGGGACGTTTCATCCGGCCACGTTTTTACGATCACTTGGACCAGAGCCATGGCGGGCCGCCTATGTGCAGCCGTGTCGTCGACCCACCGATGGCCGGTATGGTGAAAACCCTAACCGTCTCCAGCACTATTATCAGTACCAAGTCGTACTGAAACCCTCACCGGACAACATTCAGGAGCTTTACTTGGAAAGTCTGGCCCGGCTGGGGATTAATCCAAAGCAGCATGATATCCGCTTCATCCAGGATGATTGGGAGTCACCAACATTGGGAGCCTGGGGGCTTGGCTGGGAAGTGCGTTTGGACGGGATGGAAATCACCCAGTTCACGTACTTTCAGGAAATTGGTGGCATTGAACTGAGCCCCATCACGGGCGAAATCACCTATGGGACAGAGCGAATTGCCATGTATCTGCAGCAAGTGAACAACGTCTTCGATCTGGCGTGGACGGACTCAATCAAGTATGGCGATATTCACCATGAAACAGAGGTGCAGGGGTCGCGGTACAACTTTGAACAAGCGGACGTTGCCATGCTGGTACAAGCGTTCGAGGCGAATGAACGGGAGTGTACTCGGTTGCTAGCTCAAGCCGACCAGCGCGTCACTCTGCCCGCCTACGATTACTGTATCAAGTCGTCCCATGTGTTCAATCTCTTGGATGCGCGCGGTGCGATCAGTGTGGCAGAGCGAACAGGCTATATTGCCAGGGTGCGAGCGCTGGCTAGGCAGTGTGCTGAACGCTACATCGAAGAGCGAGTTGCGATGGGTCATCCGATGTTGAGTCGCGAACTGAGAGTCACAAAGTCTGGCAGGCTTCGAACAGAGGTCGGAACAGGCCGCACGTAATTCGCTATGGCGATTCAAAAGAAAGCCGGACGCCGAAAGACCGCACAGAAGAAACGTACAGGGACTTCCGCACCTGCCACGGCTGAGTTGCTGTTCGAAATTGGTGTAGAGGAACTTCCCTATCAGTTCATTGCTCCCGCGCTCGCTTCACTCAAGGAATCGGCTGAAGCTCTATTCAACGATCATCGGCTCACTTTTCAGTCTGTCCAAACCATGGGAACACCGCGTCGACTGACGATGGTGGTCGATGGCTTGGCGCCGAAACAGACCTCCATCATGAAAGAGGCAATGGGGCCGTCGAAGGCTGTTGCGTTCGATCAGGCAGGGCAACCGACCAAAGCGGCCTTTGGATTTGCCGCCGGTCAGGGTGTGGCCGTTCAGGAGCTTCAGGTACGCCAGACCCCGAAGGGTGAGTACCTGTTTGCAGTGAAACGTGAGGAAGGCCGGGCATCCATCGCTGTCTTGCTCGAAACGCTACCGCAACTGGTGTCAGGTCTTACGTTCCCCAAAGCAATGAAATGGAACGAGAGCGGCGTGCGCTTCGCCCGTCCGATCCGGTGGATGGTCGTGCTGTATGGAGGCAAGGTGCTTCCAATCATGGCCGCCGGGATCACAGCATCGGATCAGACGAAAGGCCATCGCGTGTTAGGCGGAGAGAAGTGGGGCACTGTTCGCGATGCCGCTTCCTATGTCAGTTTGTTGGAGCGCCAGGGTGTCATCGTTGATCCACAGCGCCGCCGGGAGCTGATCAAGGAACAGATTGCCGCCATTTGTCACAAGGCGGGATTTCAGTTGAACGACGACGAAGCCTTGTTCGACCAGGCCGTGTACACAACGGAGCAGCCCCAAGCGATTATGGGGTCGTTTAAGGATGCGTATCTGGAGATGCCGGAAGAGATTCTGATGACCTCGATGAAGGAACACCAGGGATTTTTTTCCTTGCGTCACAAAAACACCGGCAAACTGGTGGCCCATTTCATCGCGGTGGTGAACAACCGCGTCAAGGACATGTCTCTGATTCGTGAAGGCAATGAGCGGGTGCTGGCGGCACGATTGGCCGATGCGAAGTTTTTCTTTGATGAAGATCAAAAGATTTCGTTGGAAGAGCGTGCCAAGAAACTCAGTGGAGTCACGTTTCATCAGAAACTTGGCACGATGACTCGAAAGCAGGAACGGGTTTGTGAATTGGTGAGTGCCCTCGCGGAGCAGGTGGGTCTTCCATCGGAGTCTCAATCCGCTTGCGCTCAAGCAGCACGGGTCAGTAAGGCGGACTTATTATCTGGGATCGTGGGAGAGTTTCCAGAGCTCCAAGGTGTGATGGGGAGCTACTATGCGCAGCATGATGGCATGGCGCCGATCGTGTGCAAGGCCATCCGGGATCAATACATTCCTCGAGGAATGGAAGGCACGCTGCCTGAAACGATCGAAGGACAGATGTTGGGCTTGGCTGACCGGCTCGATACGATCGTCGCATTCTTTCTCGCAGGCATCATCCCAAAGGGATCAGAAGACCCCTTTGCCCTGAGGCGCCATGCCTTGTCCATCGTTCGAATGCTGGTCGAAAAGCAAATCAACGTTGATCTTCGAAAGGCCATTGATGTTGCGACCCTTCTGGTAGAGAAGGATGTGAAATCGACACCTTCATCGCACCATGATCCGCTGGGGTTTATCGTGGAGCGCTTTCGTTACTACATGGGAGTAACAGAGAATCTGCGGGACGATGTCATTCGTGCAGCCACGGGCTACGCGAACAGAGCGTGTGACTTAATCGACATGGCTGGACGAATGCAGGCATTGCAGGCGACCACGTCGTTCCCAGAATTTGATCCGCTCATGGTGGGATTCAATCGAGCCAATAACATTCTGAAAAAAGAGGGTGTGAGGAAATCGGAGATTCCATCAGTGGATCCATCGTTGTTCCAAGATGACGGGGAACGGGAACTCTATGCCCACCTGACATCATCGAAAGAGCGTTACTATGGATTCCTTCAGACGCACCAGTACCAAGACGCTCTCGAATGCTTGGTTCAGTTTAAGCCGTACATTGATCGCTTTTTTGAATCCGTGATGGTCAATGTGGAGGATCAAGCATTACGAAATAACCGCCTTTCGTTGCTTGGGGATGTAGTGGATGGGTTCTTTGGGAAGTTCGCAGACTTTTCCCAGATTGTGGTACAAGGGCGGTAAGTCGAATCGGACGGACAACGGACTGCGCTGGCGTGGACCGGGCACAAGGGGAGTTGCCATGGATCAGCCGATGGCGGACGAGTCCCGTCGGGCGGACAAGATCCGACGATTCTCTCTTGCGGTTTCGCTGGGCTTAATCGTGTGCTGCAATGCGATCCTCTTCGTAGGGCTCAAACTCAGTGGCATCAATCTGGATGATGTAGTGAAGACCCCTGATCTCTTCAATGCCAAGCAGGATGTCTGTCTTCGGCTTTCGTGGCGATCTGTGCCGGGGGAAAATGAACCTGTTCGGCTTTGTTCGGAGTGGTTGAACCTTTCTGATCCGAGCGGAAGTCCACATTACCTCCCGCCAGATACGAAACTAAAGAAGGGAGTTGACGGCTCCTATTATGTGGATCAGGGTGTTCAAGCGGACTACCGATTATTGGTGCTGATGCTGTTTGTCGCCGCTATTATCATCGGAGGGGTAAGGGTAAAGTGGTTCTTGGTGAGCCGGTATCGGCTCCGTCTGGAGTCGGCAGACGGCCGCCGTATTTCGACTGCTCAATAAGGCGCATTCTTCCTGGAAGGAGAAGTCACGTGGCAAAGAAATACGTCTACTATTTCGGTGACGGCAAAGCCGAGGGGACCTCGAACATGAAGGAACTGCTCGGCGGAAAAGGGGCGGGATTGGCCGAAATGACGAATCTCGGTATCTCTGTTCCACCCGGCTTTACGATCACGACCGAAGCCTGCATCGAATATGAAAAGCACGGGAAGAAATATCCACCCGGGATGTGGGAGGCGACGTTGGCTGCTCTGAAGCGCGTGGAGCGGTCGATGGGTATGGGGTTCGGCGATCCAGGCAAGCCGTTGCTGGTGTCCGTGCGATCCGGCGCCCGCGCCTCGATGCCCGGCATGATGGATACGGTGCTCAATGTGGGACTCACGCTGAGGACGGTCGAAGGACTCGCCGCTAAGACGAAGAACGACCGATTCGCACAGGACAGTTATCGCCGGTTTGTCACGATGTTCGGCAGTATCGTCATGGGGGTACCTCGCGAACATTTTGAAGCGATCCTGAACCATAAGAAAGAAGAAATGGGCGTAGCGCATGAGACACAATTGGACGCTCGGGGCTTACGGGACCTCGTCGGACGATTCAAGACGTTGGTGAAAGAGCAAACCGGGAAGGATTTTCCGGATGATCCGAACGAGCAGTTGAGGATGGCGATCAACGCGGTGTTCTCATCCTGGAACGGCGCGCGCGCCATTACCTATCGACGGTTGAATGGCATCCCAGACCATTGGGGTACGGCCGTCAACGTGGTCGCGATGGTGTTCGGTAACATGGGCGACACGAGCGGGACCGGTGTGGCCTTCACCCGCGATCCGAATACCGGGGAGCATAAATTCTTCGGCGAATGCCTGATGAATGCGCAGGGCGAAGACGTCGTCGCCGGCATCAGAACGCCGTTACCGGTCAGCGCACTCGCGAAGAATGTTCCGGCGGCCTATAAGGATCTCGAAACTACCTATAAGAAGCTTGAAAAACATTATCGAGACATGCTCGACCTGGAATTTACAATCCAGGAGGGCAAACTCTATATGTTACAGACCCGTGTTGGAAAACGGACCGGAATCTCGGCGGTTCGGATCGCCGTCGAAATGGTGAAAGAGGGGTTGATCACGAAGCGTGAGGCGGTACAGCGGGTCGGCCCGGATCAATTGGCGCAGTATCTCTATCCCATTTTCGATTCACAAGTTGAATCCAGCTCGACCCCGTTGGGCAAAGGGCTGCCGGCCGGTCCCGGTGCGGCAGCGGGAAAGATCGCGCTGACTCCGGACCGCGCCGTCGACATGAAAGCAGCTGGTCAACGGGTCGTGCTCGTCCGCGAGGAAACCAGCCCGGACGACATTCACGGGATGAATGCGGCCACCGGATTTTTGACCGCGCGTGGTGGGATGACGTCGCATGCCGCGGTGGTGGCCAGGCAGATGGGCAAAGTCTGCGTCGCAGGCTGCGAAGCGGTCCAGGTGATCGACGCTCAATCAGTACGGATCGGCGCGAAGGTGTTCCGCGAAGGGGACTATATCTCCGTGAACGGCTCGACCGGGAATGTCTACGACGGTGATGTGCCGGTGGTGGAATCGGAAATCATTCAAGTGGTACAAGGCAAGCTGGACACCAAGAAGTCGCCGAAGTATCAGTTGTTCGCGACGTTGCTCTCCTGGGCCGATGACGAACGCAAGCTGCGTGTTCGGGCCAACGCCGATGTGCCGGACCAGGCGAAGATTGCGAGGGGATTCGGGGCGGAAGGCATCGGATTGTGCCGTACGGAGCACATGTTCTTCGCCGAAGATCGTATTTCGATCATGCAGAAGATGATCTTGGCACGGACGAAAGAAGAACGTGAGAAATTTCTCGATCAGCTCCTGCCGTTGCAGAAGCAAGACTTTATCGGGCTCTATCGCGAGATGCAGGGACATCCGGTCACGATCCGGCTCCTTGATCCTCCGCTCCACGAGTTTTTGCCCAAGCGGGAAGATTTGATGGTGGAGATTGCGCAGCTGGAATTGACCGGGAATGATGGGGCCAAGCTCGAGGAGAAACGTCGTTTGCTGACGCGAGTGGAAGAACTGCATGAATTCAACCCCATGCTGGGCCTCCGTGGATGTCGGTTGGGTATTACCATGCCGGAGATCACCCGTATGCAGGCGAAGGCGATCATGGAAGCGGCCTGCGAATTGGCGAAGGAAGGCAAGAAGATCGTGCCGGAGATCATGATCCCGCTTGTCGGCATGGTCTCCGAAATGAAGTCGCAGAAAGATCTCGTCAGAGAAGTGGCCCGGGAGACGATGAAACGGTACGGCGTGAAGTTGAATTACCTTGTCGGCACGATGATCGAGTTGCCGCGCGCGGCGGTGACGGCCGACCGGATTGCGCAGGAGGCGGAGTTCTTCTCGTTTGGGACGAACGACCTAACGCAGACGACGTTCGGTTTCTCGCGCGATGATGCGGCCAAGTTCATCGATTTCTATAAGAGCGAAAAGATCATGGATGCGGATCCCTTCGCCGTGTTGGACCGCGAAGGCGTCGGCTCGCTGATGAAACAGGCGATGGAGGGTGGGCGTAAGACGCGGTCGAATATCAAGCTCGGCATCTGCGGTGAGCATGGCGGCGATCCCAGTTCCGTCGAGTTCTGTCATCAACTGGGGTTGGATTACGTCAGCTGCTCCCCCTTCCGCGTGGCGATTGCGAGGTTGGCGGCGGCACAGGCAGCCATTACAGAATCGAGCGCGAAGCCCACAGCATCCAAGAAAGCCGTGACGGTGCGTGTAAGGAGGGTGAAAACCAAGAAGGCATCGCAGTCTGTGAAACAGGCCAAGCCGGCGCCCAAGATGTCTTCAGGCAGCCGCAAGAAACGGTGACCGACCGCACACGAGATCTCCGCTTCATGACCCTGGCCCTTCGCCTGGCGGCAAAGGGGCAGGGAACGACAAGCCCGAACCCGATGGTTGGAGCCTTAGTGGTTCGGCAAGGCAAAATCATCGGGCGGGGTTTTCATCTACGACCAGGAACTCCCCACGCAGAGATTCATGCGTTACGACAGGCAGGGGCCCGCGCCCGAGGTTCCACGCTCTACGTCACACTTGAGCCATGCTGCCATCTCAAGAAACGCACTCCTCCTTGTGTCCCGGAAATCCTTCACGCCGGGGTCCGCCGTGTGGTGATTGCGATGCAGGATCCGAATCCTTCTGTCAAGGGGATGGGAACCGCCGCACTTCGCCGGGCCGGACTTTCGGTCACGGTCGGGGTGGCTCGCCTCGAAGCCGAAGAATTGAACAGGCCCTACTGCCACTGGATGAAGACCGGTCGCCCTTATGTCACACTCAAGGCAGGCATGACGCTCGATGGACAGCTGGCGACGGCAAGGGGCGAGTCCCGGTGGATCACGAGCGAGGCGTCTCGTCAGGAAGTGCATCAGGTTCGTGGTTCTGTCGAGAGCATCTTGATTGGAGTGAACACTGTTCTGATTGATAATCCGTCGCTGACAGCGAGGATGGGAGCGCGATTAGAGACAGTCGCCTCACGGCAGCCTCTTCGCATCGTGGTTGATAGCAGACTGCGTACTCCGGTCACGGCAAAGATTCTGGCGCAACAGGACAAGGCCAAAACGATTGTTGCAACAACGGCGATGGCCCCACGAGGCCGGCGATCAGCGTTGGAAGAGAAAGGCATTGAAGTCCTTACGGTTTCTGCTCAGCAGGGTCATGTATCCTTGCCGGCGCTACTGAAGGAGCTTGGGCGGCGCGGGATCATGTCCGTGCTCGTGGAAGGAGGGGGAGAGATCAATGCCGCGATGTTGAGGGACAAGTTGGTCGATCACGTTCGCCTCTACATCGCGCCACTGTTGCTCGGCGGCCAAGATGCCAAGGGACTCATCGGGGGAAACAGTCCAGCGCGACTCGCGAAGGCAATCCGGGTACGCCGTATGGTAGTACGGCCGCTCGGTGACGATGTGGTTGTGGAAGGAGAGTTGTGATCCTCTTGCGATGGATGATCATCCTGGTGACGTTCCTGACGGGTAGTGGAGCAGGTGGTCTTGCAGAATCATTGCCTCCATCGTCGGAAAGTCTTGCGTCACGCGTCCATCAATATCTCGATGCTAGCGACAGCGAGGAAGCCGAACAGCTATTACAAACTATTTTGTCTAGCGAGCAGGCGTCAATCGAAGCCGTTTCTCGCATCATCAAGGAAGGAAGACCGTACCAGAGCCAACCCACCGGGATTCTTCCGAGTGAGCAGATCGTCGTTCGTGGGCAGACCTACCCTCTGTCGTTGTTTGTTCCGGAGTCATATGAGACTGCAAAGCGCTATGCCTTGGTCGTGTGTTTGCATGGATTTGGTTTTACCGGTGAGGAATACCTAGAGCGGTGGCGTACTCGCTTGGGAGAAGACTATCTCTTGGCTTGTCCCACCTATCCCTCCGGCGCCTGGTTTACGAGGCGGGCTGAGGAGTTGGTGCTGGAGACGATTCAGGATGTGACCAGACGATACCATATTGATCATGATCGAGTCTTTCTGACAGGTATGTCGAACGGCGGGATCGGAGCGTGGCTGATCGGGATGCATCATGCGCCGCTCTTTGCCGGGATCGCGCCCATGGCAAGTGGATTGGATGATGTACTCATGCCGTTTTTGGCGAATCTTCGCAACACCCCCATCCATATTATTCATGGATCCAAAGATCAGGTGATGCCAGCACATCTCAGCCGATCGATCGCCAAAGAGCTGGATGCGCATGGCTACCCGTACGTGTATCGCGAGCATGAACGTGAGCATCCTATCGCAGGCGGGCATTACTTCCCCAAGGAGGAGTTGCCGGATCTCGTTGCCTGGTTCGATCACCAACGCCGAGAACCGTTACCGCGCAGAGTCACCCTGGTGCGCGATGCCAGCCACTTTCAACCGTTTACCTGGGTTCGTCTTGATGCGACTGACCCAATTGCGGCATTTTCAGACGATCTGGTGGATAAACGCGATGAACGAATCAAGCGTCGAGTCTATGCCAAGCTTGATGTGTCGATTGCCGGAAGCAACCGCATTGAGGTGAGGGGCGAGCACGTTCAACGGTATAGTCTCTTCCTAAACGAGCAGATGATCGACTTCTCCAAACCGGTCACCGTTTTGACAAACGGGAGTCTCTCCTTTGAAGGAACTGTTGTTCCGTCGGTCGAGACCTTGTTGAGACAAGCCAGACTCCGACAAGACCCGGAGCGACTCTTCTCCATTCATCTCACGATTGCCATCACGAAGCCGGCCCCATGATCTCCGCAGCACGGTTTCACCCTGGGCCTCTCGCACGCCTGCTTATTGCGTCAATCGGCGTGGTGCTGTTTGCATCCTCCTGGTATGGTCAGTCCGAGGCCTGTACGTTGCCTCCCGATCATGCCGGGCTCACCTTTCCCGTCGAACGAGTGGACCCTGCCTGGGCCTGTCGCCTGCGATCGATCACCCAGAATAATTCGATCGAGAGCCAAGTCGGACCGATTCTAACCGCGTTATCCGGAGCGTTGTATCGGTATCTTTTGGATGATCCTCCGTTTGCGGCCGCACTGATCCGGCGTCTGAAGCTTGGTTTGTATCAGTCGGAAGGGCGGGGCCCTCGTCGTTTCTGGGGCGATGACGGCGAGGGATCGAAGGGCATCGTGGAGGTGGTGTACGAGGATCCTACCTCCCGTATCTACTTTCTTGAGGGAACGCATGAAAGCCGGTTGTTGCCTCACCTGAAAGGAAAGGCGGTCGTCTTTCTTCGGATCGGTATCATGCAGGATGAGAACAGCCACGAAACAACGGTGAGCACGTTGGTGGCCTACACGAAATTGGATAATCCTTTTCTGTCAGGATTAGCATCCATCCTGCATCCGCTTGTGTCCAGAATTGCGGCCAGTAGGCTCAAGAAAGGAGTGGAGACGGTCGATCGCTTGGGGGTGGTGATGAGGCTGAATCCCCAACGGGTGTTGGCTGAAGCGCAGAATCCCCCGTCTCTTCCCGAGCATCATGTGGCATTTCTGAAGCAGGTCTTGATCCGCCAACACATTCCTGAAAATGGGAGTTCGGAGGGGCGATCAATCCCATGACCGCTTCACGCAGCTTCGTGCTGATCTGCACGGTCGGCATCTTTTGCTTTATCAGTTACAACATGGTGCGGATGCCCGCACTCTCCTTGTTCGCCGAATCGCTCGGCGCGAGTCCGGAGCGAATCGGTCTGATCGTCTCCGTGTCGACCATTACAGGCGTCTTGCTGAAACTGCCGTCCGGTGCCCTCTCCGATATCTATGGACGGCGATTTTTGCTGCGGATCGGCGTGGTGGCATTCGGCCTGCCGCCTTTTCTTTATCCGTTCATCACGGACTTGGATGCGCTGACGGCGCTGCGGTTTCTCCATGGATTGGCGACCGCTATGTTTGCTCCGAGCGCATTGGCCACCGTGGCCGAGCTCTATCGGGAGCGGCGCGGTGCGGCGCTCGGGACCTACACGGCCTGCACCCAGTCAGGTTCGCTGTTGGGACCCTTTCTCGGTGGCTATCTCATTCATGCGGCGGGATTCGACACGGCATTCGTCACGGCCGGGGTGTTCGGCTGTGTGGCGATGGTCTTGTTCTATAGTCTGCATCTCGACGTCGCTGTGCCGCCTCGGACGGAAGAGGGAGCAGGGGCGGTCTTGTCTGAGATGTGGAAGGGTTTTGCCGCGGTCGTCAAAAATAAGAAAGTTCTGATTACAAGCGTGACGGATGCGGCTAAAATGATCGCCAATGGGGCTCTGATGGCGTTTCTCCCGTTGTATGGCGTGTCGGTGGGACTGAACCCAGGTGAGGTGGGGATGCTCTTCACGGTGCAGGCCGTGACCTCCTTCTTTTCGAAACCGATCATGGGGCGTATCTCCGATCGGGTCGGGCGGCAGCCGCTGATTATTTTAGGTCTCTGTATCTGTGCCGTGACGTTTATCTGTGTTCCGCATGTCGCGCTGTTTCCGATCCTGCTGATGCTGTCGGCAGGGTTTGGTTTCGGCGAAGCGGTGGTCTCGTCGTCCTCCTCAGCGCTGGTCGCGGACAGTTCTGAGTTTAAGAGATTGGGGGCGGGTCTTGGGATGCAAGGCACGATCATGGACATTGGGCACGCGAGCGGACCCTTGTTGGCGGGCCTGCTGATTGCGAATCTGAGTTATCCGATGGCCTTCGCCATCATTGCCGGGATTCAATTGATGGCCGCCGGTGTATTTTGGGTGATGATCAAACGAGTGTAGACCGTGCCATCATAATCATGGCTGCGCTATAATGGCCGCGTGATGAAGGACATGGCGACCGGAGACCTCGTCATCGGCGTGTTGGCCGCTCTGGGCGTGGTGGTGCTGATTGGACTATTTGTCTATGTGGTGAAACAGATCATCCTGAGGAAAGACTGATGTTTACCGGCATCGTCGAAGAAATGGGTGCGATTACTGTCCTGAAGAAATCGCTGACTGGCGCGAAACTCACGATTTTGGCCTCGACCGTAATGGCTGACCTCAAGATCGGTGACAGTGTGAGTGTGAATGGCATCTGTCTTACCGTCGTCTCGAGAACCGAGCGAGATTTTTCCGTGGAAGTCTCGCCGGAAACGCTCTCCGTGACGACGCTCGGGAGCTACCCTGTGGGCATGCCGGTCAACCTCGAACGGGCGATGAGGCTCAACGAACGTATCGGTGGCCATCTCGTGGCTGGCCATGTGGATGGAATCGGCGTAATCCGTACCCGACGGCAAGATGCCAACGCGATTCTGTTGGCCATCGAAGCGCCACAGAATATCTTGCGGTACTGTGTGGTCAAGGGTTCGATTACTGTCGATGGGATCAGTCTGACCATCAATGAGCTGAATGAGAAGGGGTTTTCCGTCGCTATCATTCCACACACGGCCAAGGTGACGACACTTGGACTCAAGCAGGTGAATGATTCCGTCAATCTTGAGTCCGACCTCATCGGGAAGTATGTCGAGCGCCTGCTCCAAGAGCGGAGCCAGCTTCCCAAACCCACCATCAGTATCGATAAAGACTACCTGCAGAAGCGGGGGCTGATCTGAAGTTAACACGGCCAGATTCCGTGCTTGTAGGTATAGGGCTAGACATAGTTGGACGGCGATTCCGAACCAATCTCTCGATCCAGCATGGCCACGTTTAGAACAACGATCCGAGTATTGAGCATCCTTGTGGGCACTCTGAGCGTGATCAGTGCTGTGCAAAGCTTGCTTGATATCGGTCTCCTTCCTTCGCTTGAAGCAATTGGAACGTTTTATCCTATAAACGGCGGTTGAAGAAGCGGCCTGCTCCGGCTAGCCTTGCTGGAAGCGGATAGGCGGCAGATTTCTTTGCACGAAGGGAGTCACCCAATGGGTGAAGCACCACGCAAGGCCTTGGTCGGGGCTCGCCAGTCAATTGCACTCGATACATTCGGTGGCCGCATCCATGTGGAGTGGGATCCGGCTGCAGCCGTCACGCCGCTCGGGCAACTCCCCTTTTTCATCGAGTTTCTCAAGGTGAGCGGCGTATTCGAAGCCTGGGTGGCGGACTGTCCGCTGACCTACCACAGCAACCATGCGTCGGATAAACGCGCCGTGTTGGCGACGTTGCTGCTGTCGATCCTCGCCGGCCACTCCCGCTATGCGCATATCACCGCGATTCGTCATGACGGGATTCACCCTGCACTCCTGGGCGTCACGCAGCTGGTTTCGGAGGATGCGGCACGACGCGCTCTTGCCCGGATCGATGCATCGTCGGGCGTGGCCTGGCTCGATCGGCATCTGGCGAAAACGACGCAGCCGTTACTGACTACACCGTGGATCCTGGATCTGGATGCGACTGTGAAGTGCCTCTACGGCAAACAAGAAGGCGCGGTGGTGGGCTACAACCCGAAGAAACCGGGCCGCCCGTCGCACAGCTATCACAGCGCGATGATGGCGAACACTCGGCTCGCCTTAGCGGTGGATGTGCGACCGGGCAATGAGACGGCCCCGCTGCACGGCATGCCGGGAATCTGGGCGTGGTTGGATGCCGTGCCGAAGGCGGCGCGCCCTGCCGTGCTGCGTGGGGACGTGGCCTTTGGCAATGAGTCGGTCTTGCGTGAGGCCGAGGCCCGTAGCCAGCCATATCTCACCAAGCTGCGCATCACAAAGAATGTGAAGGCCCTCATCCAGACGCTCTTTCGCTCCACGGCGTGGGAAGAAGCCGGCCATGGCTGGGAAGGGGTCGACGATACGCTACGGCTGTCAGGATGGAGCCGTGCGCGACGTGTGGTGGTGTTGCGCCGGCCCCTCACGGGCGAACTGCTCATGACCGAGACGGACGACGATCAGGCACGCCTCGCCTTCATTGAGAGCGACGTGCCCACCAAACACTACGAGTATGCGGTGCTGGTCACCTCGACTTCGTATAAGATCCTCACCCTCGCCCAG
>Ga0224495_10001501_pt1 | contig 16285 bp, 19 predicted proteins | sample SF_Jul11_sed_USG_FD_168128 | JGI IMG/M metagenome (GOLD analysis project Ga0224495, IMG submission 168128) | Sediment microbial communities from San Francisco Bay, California, United States - SF_Jul11_sed_USGS_4_1 | ecosystem: Environmental > Aquatic > Marine > Sediment | place: USA: California... | reverse complement strand
GCCTTCCCTCGGGGTTGAAGCCGGGACAAATGCATGGAGCTAATGTTGATATCGGCTTTGCCAGTGATATTACCGATGGCGCCAACAAGCCGGGGCCGATCGAGATGGTCGCAGAAGAGGAAATATCCGCCAGTGGGCACGATATCCATCCAAAAATCGTTGACCTGGACGATGTGAGTCTCGCCATCTCTAACCGTGCCCGATATTGTAGTGGTTCCCACATTGGTATTGACCTGTAAGGTAAGCAAATTGGCATAATCCTGGCATATTGCCTCTTTTTCTTCGCTGATCTTCAGGCCATGTTGAGTGGCGACAAGACCCACGTTGACCAGGTTGATTCTTTCTTCGCTTGCTTGTTGCAGCAACCCGCTGATGAGCGCTGTCTTGATAGGGTTGCAGTCGTAATTATTTACACCTCCGCTATACTTGATGTATGTTGATTTAATTTGTCCTTCCATCAATTGACTGGCGAGGTTGCCGATAGTTGTAGCTACTCTCATAAATGGGACTAGCTCAGGAGCTATATGTGGGGCATTAACAGCGTACTTGCTGAATTGTCCTTGAAGCACAGCCAAAACTTCCGCGGCAACGTCTTTGGCTACGCTGGTCTGAGCCTCAATTGTGGAAGCCCCGAGATGAGGGGTAACGATTATCTTGTCCTCTCTGAAGAGAGGACTATCTGTTACTGGCTCGTGGTCAAAGACGTCGAAAGCGGCGCCAGCTATCTTTCCGGCTTTAATTGCTTCGAGTAGCGCTTCCTCGTCAATCACTCCGCCCCGGGCGCAGTTGATAATACGGGCTGTGGGCTTTAGTTTTGCCAACTCTCTAGTTCCAATTAATTTGTTAGTGGTTGCGGTCAACGGCACGTGGAGACTGATGAAATCAGCTTCCTTAAGTAGCTGATCCATTGAGACTAGCTCTACCTTGAGATTGTGGGCATAGTCTTTGGAGACAAATGGGTCGTGGGCAATAACGCGGATTTCAAAAGCCTGGACGCGTTTGGCTACTTCGGAGCCGACATTACCCAGGCCGATTATGCCCAATGTCTTATTTCTGATTTCGGTGCCGACAAATTGCTCCCTGCGCCATTCACCCGATTTAAGGCGGCTGTTCGCTTGAGGAATGTTACGTGCCAAGGCAAGCATGAGGGCGATGGTATGTTCTGCGGCAGCTATAATATTGGCTGTGGGAGCGTTAACCACCACAACGCCCTTCCTGGTAGCAGCATCGACATCAATGTTATCTATGCCCACTCCGGCTCGACCAATCACCTTGAGCTTCTTCCCTGACTCAATAATCTCTGCCCCGACTTTAGTCTGGCTGCGGACAATTAAAGCATCGTAATCGCAAATCACAGCTTTAAGCTGCTCAGGCTCTAGCTTGGTTTTGATGTCCACTTGACCACAGCTACGCAGGACTTCTATCCCTTCTTCAGCAATCGAGTCAGCGACTAAAATTTTTATCATCTGGTTAGCCTTTCTTCGCTCGGGGTAGAGCTTTGTCTAACGCCTCCAGTACCGACTTGATATCCTTTTCATATACGAAGCCGAGATGGCCAATGCGGAAGATCTTGCCTGATAGCTTTTGCTGGCCCCCGGCAAGGATTACCTCATACTCCTCCCGGAGCATTTGAATCAATTTAGGGACATCGATTTTGTCAGTAACATTCACTGCCGTCACTGTGTTGGAAGCATATTTCTCGTCAGGAAAAAGGGATAGACCCAACGATTTTACTCCGTTTCTCGCCGTCTGGGCCACTCGGGCATGCCTGGCGAATATATTGGTCAGTCCCTCGCTTAACATTAGATCCAGAGTGATATCAAGAGCATAGAAGATGGAGATAGCCGGTGTCCACGGAGTTTGCCCTTTCAGGAGAAAATCTTTGGCTTTGCTGAAATCCCAATAATAGCGTGGCATTTTCGCCTCGGAATGAGCCTGCCAGGCTTTTTCACTTACACTAACCATGGCTAATCCGGGAGGCACCATCCATCCTTTCTGGGAACCAGTGACCACTATGTCGCAATGCCAGTCGTCGGTAGGCAAATTGATGCAGCCCAAGCTTGAGATAGCGTCAACCAGGAGAAGTTTATCGAATTTGTTGACTATGGCGCTTATTTCACCGAGGTTGTTGGTCATCCCTGTGGATGTTTCATTATGAGTTGCCAGCACTGCCTTAATGTTGCCGTCTGCCTTCAGTGCCTTTTCTGCAACATCAGGATCAACCGGTTTCCCCCATCCAAAATTGAGGCGGGTTACTTCAGCACCGTATCCCTCAGCGATATCGGCAAAGCGCTCGGCAAAAACCCCATTGGCGAGTGATAGAACCTTATCACCCGGCGATAGAGTATTAACGATGGCTGCCTCCAGGCCGCCGGTACCCGAAGCGGTAAGTACAAAAACATCTCCCTTGGTCTGAAACGCCTGTTTTAATTTCTCTGTTATTGAATTGAGAATCTTGCCGAATTCGCCTCCCCGATGGTTTATCATTTGCCGCCCCATGGCCTCAAGGGCTTGTGGCGGGCAAGGCGTTGGTCCCGGAATACGTAGCTGCATTTTTACAACTCCTTTCTATGAATTGGCGGTTTCCCACTTCCTTTTCGCACTATCAACCATTTTCAGGAAACCCCGTTTGCCTACCTTTATAATACTTCCATCCTTTAAAATCACTTTGTCGGTGCTGACTTTCTCTCCATTGACCTCGATAGCACCTTGGGCTAGCAAACGTCTTGCTTCTGACCGGCTCTTAACTAGACCAGCATCAGATAGCAAGCTTGTAATATCTCTCCAAACCTCAGCATTAGCCCTGAGGTCACCGGTAGCACGTAGTTCGACTGTTGTATGTATTTCTTTGGGTATCTCCCTTTTCTGGAATACCCGGGTAAAATGTTCTTGTGCCTCATCCGCTGCCTGTTTACTATGAAACTGACTGACAATCTCATGGGCCAATCGCCTTTTGAGGTTCATGGGGTTAACCGAGCGAGTCTTCAGTTGCTTCTTGAACTCAGCCATTTCTTCTTCGGGAACGTCCGTCACGAGCTGAAAATAATCCAGGATAAGGGAGTCGGGGATGGACATCACCTTGCCGTATATTTCCTGGGGAGGCTCAGCAATGCCTATGTGGTTATGTAAGCTCTTGCTCATCTTCTGCTTACCATCAGTACCAATCAAGAGGGGAACAAGGAAAACCTGCTGGGGAGGCTGCCCTGTGCTCTGCTGTAGCTCTCTCCCCACAAGGCAATTGAATTTCTGGTCAATGCCACCGAATTCAACATCGGCTTTGATGGCTACTGAATCATAACCCTGAAGCAAAGGATAGAGCATTTCGGCTAGGGATACGGGGTTGCCAGAATTATACCGCTTGTTGAAATCCTCTCTGGCTAGAAGTTGAGCGATGGTAAATTTGCTGGTAAGCTTAATTACTTCATCCAAAGTGAACTGGGAAAACCATTCGCTTTGCCATCTTAGCTCTGTTTTGTCCTTGTCTACCACCTTGAAGAACTGTTCCATGTAAGTTCGAGCATTTGTCTGTATTTCATTGGGGGAAAGCATAGGACGTGTAGCTGACTGACCACTGGGGTCGCCAATCCTAGCTGTCCAATCCCCGACTATAAGAGTGACTTTGTGTCCTAGCTCCTGGAATTGACGCAGCTTTCTTAGGCCTACTACATGTCCGAGGTGGATATCAGGAGCACTGGGATCGAAGCCCTGTTTCAGGTTCAGAATTCTCCCCGAGTCGAGCAGCCCTAGTAGCTGGGCCTCCGTTATGATCTCAGCCACTCCTCGTTTTAATAGGGTGGCAAACGTTGTATCAGTCATTTTAAGTCTTTAGCTAAAACTGCTTCTACTTCTCGGACATCTTTTTCGATCTGTACTTTTAACTCTTCAGCGGAGGCAAAACGTTGTTCATCCCTTAGTTTTCGTACAAATTCTACGCGTATCTCTTTGCCATACAAATTACCTCGATAGTTTAGCAGGTGAGTTTCCACCATTCTTTTCCCCTCCCCAAAGGTGGGGCGGCTGCCGATATTGGTTGCTGAAGGGAACTGCTTACCATCTACCTGAGTGATAGTAGCATAGATGCCATTGTCTGGTAATGCTTGTTGTGGCTTTATATCCAGGTTAGCGGTGGGAAATCCCAGAAGTCTTCCGCGTTTGGCGGATGTGGTGACCTTGCCTCTCAGGTAGAAATGGCGCCCCATTAGCTTTTCCACTCTTTTCATATCGCCTTGGACTAGCGCTTGGCGGATGAGAGTGCTGCTCACTACTTCGCCGTTGATTGTATAGGAAGGGATGACTTCCACAGTGAACTTCATTTCATCTCCCAGAGTGCGAAGCAGACTGATGTTGCCTTCCCCGCCTCGCCCCAAAGCGAAGTCGGGTCCCACCATAATGCCCCGCATCTTGAGGTATTTCTTAAGCAAGGACATGAAGTCTCGTGCACTTAGCTGGGCCAACTTGGGAGTAAACGTCAACACTGCAACTATGTTTAGGCCCAGCTGCTGAAAAGTCGTGACCCTATCCTCCAGGTCGCTGAGGCAAGGCAATTGATCGCCAGGACGCAACACCGATTGGGGATGGGGATTGAACGTAACTACTCCGCTAAGCAGATTTTTCTCTGCTGCGTGTTGCTGTAGCCGTTTTAGCAGGTAGCGATGCCCGGCATGGACACCGTCAAACACGCCTATGGTAAGGAGTGTTTCCCCCTGAGGAGTTATACCGGCTAGCTCCTGCTCGATTTCCATGGTCTCTGGTCTTACGGTTTGCTCTTTGCGCTCTGAGTAGCTAGCTGTCTATTTCTAGCTTGGGCTATGGGCAATAGTTGAGACATGAGGAGTCGAAAGCTATCAAAGTTGAGTGATTGAGGACCGTCGGCAAGCGCCATGTCAGGATTAGGATGTACTTCTATGAGAAGCCCATCTGCTCCCGCAGCTACTGCTGCTAATGCCAGGGGAGGCACTAGGTACCATTTGCCTGTAGCGTGGCTGGGATCGGCGATAATGGGCAGATGGCTGACCTTTTCGATAATTGGTATCGAGCTGACATCCATAGTATTCCGGGTATGGGTCTCAAAGGTCCTGATACCTCGTTCGCAAAGAATAACCTGCTCGTTGTCTTGAGCCAGAATATATTCAGCGGCTAACAGCCACTCTTGAATAGTAGACGACAAACCGCGTTTGAGCAACACTGGCTTCCTTGTTTTGCCCACCTCATCGAGCAAGATAAAGTTTTGCATGTTTCTGGCGCCGATCTGAAGTATATCGGCGTATTTGGCTACTAAATCAACCTGGTCCGGCGACATGACTTCGGTAATCACCGGCATCTTGTTTTCCTTTCCTACTGCAGCCAGTATTTTCAGCCCTGTTTCCCCTAACCCTCGAAAGTCATAAGGCGAAGTACGTGGTTTGAAGGCACCCCCGCGCAGTACAGTGGCACCAGCGGCCTTGACGGCCTGAGCTGTGGCTAGGAGTTGCTCCTCGCTTTCTATGGCGCAGGGACCAGCCATGACGATTATTTCGCTGCCACCAATGGCTACGCCTTTTATCTCCACTACCGTATCTCGGGGGTGAAACTCCCGACTGGCAAGTTTGTAGGGTTTGCTCACGAGTAAGACTTGTTCCACACCGGGGAGCAATTCCAAGGCATCACGAAGCTCCGTGAAGACTTTGCCCAACACGCCGATAACGGTATGGTCGACACCTTCTGAAATGTGTGCCTTTAGACCAAAGTCTTCGATTCGCTTTGTGACCCTGCTGATTTCGTCAGGCCTGGAGCTAGTTTTCATGACTATAATCATGTCTTGCCTCCAATCGTGGGTGATGGTTTGTCCCTTAACTTCTTCGCCTCTCCTAAGTAAACATGTGTAATTTCATCGGATCCCTTCTCGGTGTTTACAAGCATGAGGACTCTCAGGCAGCGAGGTAACGCACCGGGGACATTCATTTCATGTCCACAGAGCAAAGCGAGGTTAGATGGCCATCCCAGTTCTCTTGTCGCCCCAGCAGGAAACTCAGCATTTAAGTCTGGCGTAGTAGTGAAAAGAATAGCAGCGATATCCTTAGTTTCAATTTTGTTAGCCTTCGCCATCTTCGTAAGCAGCTTCTTAGTGGCTGCCAGGATGCCTTTCTTATCGTTTGCTGAAACTGTGATAGCCCCTCTGATGCCACGGCACTGCAATTTAGCACCTCTCCTTTCAGATTTAAGCCAATAGCCTATCCTAATTCTCGTGCTTCGTCAAGAAAGGTCATTTTGATGGCATGATAAATTGCGATAATTACCTTTCGTGAGCAAAGAATCGCTCTTGTGCTGCGGCCGGGTCAACCAACATGAAGGCTTGGTTTTGATGATACAATTGACCGTCACTTGTTTGTCTAGTAGCATGCTCCGGTGGTAACATAAGAGTAGATATTCTTCACTCTTGTTGGTAATGTCTGTATTCTCTTGATATGGAGAGAGAGAAATTTGAAGGTCTCGTGGAGAGAGCAATCGAGAGTTTGCCGCTCGAATTTCAGCGCGAGCTGGAAAATGTTGACATCGTGGTGGAAGAGTGGCCCACGGCAGTGCAACTGAGACAGGCTAAGATAAGGAGCCCTGGGCAATTGCTTGGGCTTTACCAAGGTGTGCCTCGAACTAGGCGAGGGCGAGGGTACGGGTTAGTCTTGCCTGATAAGATAAGCATCTTTCAAAAGCCCATAGAGGCGCAATGTCGCTTTGGCTACGAAATTGAGGCAAAAATAGGGGAGGTGGTGCGCCACGAAATAGCCCATCACTTTGGCATCGACGAAGAGACTTTGCGTAAGATAGAAGGAGAAAGACACAAGAGAAAGTAAGGGACAGGTATTCCAGTGGCTCAGTATCATATTTGCCTTGATTCTCCCGAACCCGAATGAGAGTTTTCTATGCTGTGCCAGTAGGGAGAAGATATTACCAGCAGTTCGACCGAGACTACAGCTGTGATGGATGGTTTTGAAAGTTCCGAGGAAGTTTCCAGGAGAGTTTTCCGGAGATACTTTCCGCTGATATTTATACTGTGGATTCTTCTTGTATTATATCCAAATCCCCTAAACTTAATTGTCAGTATCCAAAGGATTCTTAACTTCGATGCTGACCCTACTGCTGTTGAATTTATGCTGAATGACCTTCCTTCCGATCCTGTAGATATAGAGAAGGGAGTCTTGTCTATAATACAATATCGCTATGATTGGGAAGTTTACAGCATGCCCTGGTATTGTCCCACCATCGAACAAATATTGGACAAAGGAGAAGGGGACTGCAAAGCCCGAGCTCTGGTCCTAGCATCTGTTTTGGAAGCGAAAAATATCACCTATGAAATTCATTCATCTCCTATGCATGTTTGGGTGGATTATGAGAATAAACAAGAGACCTCAATTGAAAATACTCAAGTCGAGTTTTACCAATACAACCCTGAAACCGGTAAGAGGCAATTTCAGATTCCTAATATCGGGCTGAGCAAAGTAATGGATTCCTTCAGGAGGTCTTTTTGGGATCACATGCCCGACGTCAGAAAGGCTCTTCTAATCTCGGGCTTGGTGATTTTAATAGCAGCCAGGGTGATTTTACGTAAGAGAAAGATTACCGAGCAAACGAGAATTTAGGTTACCACTGGTGGACAGAATGAAGAGAACAGTAGAAATCCAGTGGATGGCAAAATTATTCAAAGTGTCTAGCGTACAGCATTCTAACGGTGAGGATACCGGGTCCAGTCTCGGGCATCGTCTTCATCGGCAACTGGTTCTGTGAAATAGCTTAGAGATTTACCTAAGGCACTGGCGATTCGTTCCAAATTAGCTAGATAAAGTCGCCTCTTACCCAGCTCGTAGTTGGATAAGGCTGCCTGTGTGCAACCCAACTTGGCTGCCAGTTCCTGCTGGGTGATGCCAAGTTCCTCTCTGGCCTGCTGAATCCTCATGCCGATGCTGGGAGAGACCACGCTCGGATTTTATCACATTTTGTAATATCGGGCAAGGAAAATTTTGAAATATATAACGATTTGTTATAGATCCTATTGACAAGCATATGATGCCTTGCTATGCTGCAAATAACAAAATGTTATTAAAGGAGGAAACGAAATGAAAGTCAGCGAAGATGTCTGGAAATTCTACCAACAACACCTGGGTTACAGTGATAAGGATATGAAGAAGTTCAGAGACAATCCCAGAAACGAGGACGTTATTTCTAGGGCGCCGGCACTAATGAATAAGACCATTGTAATAGAAGTTGTCGACTCACACGGGTGTAATAGTCAGCATAAGGTTGGTGATAAGTTCTATTTTGATGGCGCTGGCAATATTTTGACCAAGCTCTGTCCCAAAAGAATCTGTTTTGGTGCCTTGCATTCCATGCCGACATTGATTTATGCTGCACAGGAGCTGTTCTATGCCGGTGTGGACCCTAATGAGATGCGGTTTAAACGGATAGGCTGTGTTGATGTCGGCGTCGACTGCGGCGGCTGGGGGAATATCGTCATGGAACTGCGGGTAGAGGAACGCAAGAGAGAGTAACTTGTAGATGTTTGGCTAGTGCAGATAAGGGGAACGCCGAACATGAAGACACTTAAGAAAAATGAGTTGAAGGAAATCCTAATTAAGAACTGGATGACTCATGATGCCATGTGGTTCTATCACTGCTTGCAGGAATGTGGCATTGAGAAGACGAACAAGATAAACAAAGCTGCTGTCAGAGCCATGGGAATTATAGAGATAAGAAGAATTCAAAAAGCCGTGGGCATAGAAAAGGTGGCAACATTCGAAGATTTCAAGTCATTGTTTGAAGCCGCCTGGGATATAGTAAAAGCAGATTTCATGAAATCAGGCTTCAGTCTGCCTTCAGAGAACGTTCTCCGCGGTGATTTCGAGAGGTGCTTTGCCTATGAGGGTATAAAACAAATCGGTGCTATTGAACAATACCAGTGCGGTATTTTTGAAAGAATCTATGGCTGGTTTGACGGCATGGAAATAAAATACGGCGTTTCTCCACAGGTGGAAGGTTGCATGATGCACACAGACGGCAAATGTTTTAGAGAGATCACCTTCACTTTTGACAAGTAGTTAAACGGTGGTGGAAAGTCATCAGCCAGCTATCTGAAAGGAGATTACTGGGACATGAGTCCCAAGGAAGTTAAGCTTACAGCTGAGCAAAAAGAGAAGCTGCTGCGTAATATGTGGCTGCTACATGATGGCAGGTGGTTTCTAAAATCAGTGGAACAGTTTGGTTTCGATACCGCCACTAAGCTGAATCTCGCCGTTGTCAAGTCCATAGCCAGAACAGAGATAAAACAGCTGCTAGCTGAGACCGACTTTGGTGAGGTCAGGAATATAAAAGACCTACAGGCATTGATGGAGATTGCCGCTATTCTCTATTTCCCCGAAGAACACAAGTATGAATTTAAGGTAGTGGACAATAACACATTTGTGGGACATGTACTGGAATGCTATGTCTACAAGATGGTGAGTAAGGCGGGAACTACAGCTATTCACCAATGTGCGGCAAAGCTGAGGTTCGATTCCTGGTGCCAAGCTATGGGACTTGAGGGAGAGGTGATGAACGAGAAAGACACCAGTGACTGCAATGGGACCTGTAAGATTATCTTTAAAATCAAATGGTGACAGCAAAATAGAGATGTGAAAAAGGAGGTTACGAGTATGTCAGAGCCAATAAGAATGACACAGGATGACGGAATAGCCAAGATAATTCTAAACCGTCCGGCGGTGTTTAATGCCTTCGATCATGATATGGTCGAGCATTTTGCACGCCACGTTGTTATGCTTGCCGTCGACGATAATGTACGCGCCGTGGTGATCTCGGGTGAAGGCAAAGGATTTTGTGCCGGCGGTGACATTAAATGGATATCCGAGTTCCCACTCGGTGCCTCTGTTGCTTTTCACAAGTTAGCGGCGACTTTTCATCAGGCAATACTAGAGATTCGTCGGATGCCTAAACCGGTTATAGCAGCCATTAACGGGATTGCAGGCGGCGGTGGATTTTCGTTGGCGCTAGCTTGTGATTTTCGCGTCATGGCTCGGTCTGCTACTCTGAGGCAGGCTTATACATCAAACGGGCTTTGCATCGATGGTGGGGGCACCTTCACGCTTCCAAGGATTGTGGGCTTGGCGCGTGCTTTGGAAATAGCTGGATTTGATGCTCCTATCTCCTCTGAGCAGGCATTGACTTGGGGGCTGGTGACTAGAGTTGTAGATGATGGGCATTCTCTGGAGGAAGCAGTGAATATGGCTCACAAATTGAGCAAAGGTTCGCGCAATTCCTTCGGCTGGTCGAAGCAACTACTTACGGATTCATTCAATACTGCCTTTGAAGCACACATCGAGCGAGAGCGATTGGGACTTTGCAGTTGTGCGGAACACCCAGATGGAAAAGAAGGGATACAGGCTTTCCTGGATAAACGCGAGCCTGTGTTCAAGAGCTAAATCATCACTGAAAACCTAACACCGCCGTTTCATATTATGCGCCTTGTTCTTGAGATGGAATAGTGATGGAAGATTAAGGGCTTAAGAATGTTCGGAGGCGGGCGGAAATGCTCCGCTGGCCTGTTGAGCTTGGTGATCAGTGGATGATGGACGGCATTGCCAAGCGCCTACAAGAGCAAGGAATTAAGATGCCCCAGGGGTGATGAAATACAGAAAAAGCAGAAGCCCAGTGGGTTGTATAGTCACTCGGTTTGTTGCCTTAGATCTTGCGGGGTATTGAACAAAATAGCCGTTGGCGCAATTCCGCACTCTGAAAACTGAAAGAGACACCTTCAAACATCCGTGTTTACACTCACGAAAGGGGCTGCTATACTTACCAGTTCATGGCAATAATCGAGACTTTTGACCTCTCTCGAAGGTTCGGGAAAACCACCGCAGTCGAAGATGTGACCCTGGCAGTCGAAGCTGGTGAGGTGTTGGGCTTTCTGGGTCCCAATGGAGCAGGGAAAACGACCACCATCAGAATACTGGCCGGAATGATCGCACCCACGAAGGGTTATGCCATCGTAGCTGGTCATAGAACTGACCGGGATGTAGAGCAACTGCATGAGACGGTTGGTATGCTTACACAGACGCCCGGTTTATATGATCGGCTCAGCGCAAGGCGAAACTTGGAATATTTTGCCAGTTTCTATCCATCCATTGAGTCGCAGTCTCAGGTGGAGAAATACATCAAACTCATGGGGCTGTGGGAGCGACGCGATAGCAAGGTCGGCGCATTCTCAAAGGGAATGAAGCAAAGACTGGCACTGGCCCGGGCCCTTGTACACGAGCCAAAGGTATTATTTCTGGATGAGCCCACTGCCGGACTGGACCCCGAAGCAGCAGGAGAAGTACGGGAGTTGATTCGTACTCTGCGTGAAGAAGGACGCACTATCTTTCTCTCTACACATAATCTTAATGAGGCAGAAATGCTGTGCAGCCGCATTGCCGTGATTCATACTAGGCTCCTGGCTCTGGATACCGCCGAGCGGTTGCGGCGGCGCTTCTTCCGCCGCCGGATAATAGTACAGCTGGAATCTCTGGATGCAAGAGTGAGAGAGGCGGTAAGAAAGCTTCCATTTGTCCAAGAAATGGGTGAGGAAGGAAGTCAGCTTATCTTGGAACTGAGCGACTCCGAGCGTAACCGCCCTGAGCTGGTGAAGGCAATTGTGGAAGCAGGAGGCAGAGTGATTGGCGTCTCCGAAAAGCAATATCCGCTTGAAGACGTTTATTTAAGACTAATCCGCGAGGAGAGCCAAAATGAGTCGTAGACGCATTCGGAACATTCTGCTGAAAGAGTGGGCACTACTGTTTACAGACCTCAACAGCGCTTTTGTCATAACTCTGCTTCCGTTCTTGGTTGTAGGGCAGGGGATACTTTACATCTGGCTGGCCTCCAGGTTCGCGGGTGAGAGCATGCTGACCACTCAAGTGTTCCAGACTGCCCTGCAAAAGCTCGTGGAGGCAATACCCGGGATAACTCAGCTACCAGGCAATGAGCAGCTTCTTGTGCTCCTGCTCAGTCAATTCAACTTCTTCTTGCTCCTCATCCCGACCATGATCGCAATGAGCGTGGCGACCTTCAGCATTGTTGACGAGAAGCTCTCTGGCAGCCTTGAAGCTCTCCTGGCGACACCGGTCAGGACCTGGGAGCTGCTGTTAGGCAAGGCACTGGCGGGGGCGATACCGGCACTGGTGATGACCTGGATCTCGGCAGGGATCTTCTTGCTGGTGGTATCGGGGTTGGGATGGGGAGAGCTTATTGGATTCGTCGTCACGACTGGGTGGTTTCTTACCTTGTTCCTCCTTACCCCTGCGGTGGCGATGCTGAGCTTCATGCTGGGGGTTACCGGCTCTGCGCGAGCAAAGGACCCCCGGGGTGCGCAAAACGCGGCTCTGCTCATCATCTTGCCCGTGTTTGCTCTTATTGGCATTCAGATAACCGGAATTGTGTGGTTCACACCTTCGCTGATTCTTGTGCTGGCGCTGGCGATTGGCATCGCGGATTTCATCACGCTGCGGGCCGCGGTTCGTCTGTTTGGAAGGGAATCGATAGTTGTCCAGTGGCGATAGTCATGGGAAGTGAACATTCTAGCGGTTCGTGGAATTCCATAGTCTGAAAGCTGAGAATAACACCTGCAAATCGTCCCTGTCTGTACTCACTTATGAGGCTGCTATACGTAACAGTGCCTTGGTGTTGCGTTGAGAGAAACGACGTGACTGAACGTAAAGTGCAGTTTTCTAAACCTTTAGCCTTCTTCTGGCTGCTGCGTCTTAATCGCACCGTGATGGTGGCTATGATTACCGGTGCGGCAGCCTTCACTGCCAACGCCGGGGTGACAACCGCGATATGGATGGCCCTGGCAGGTTGGTGTTTGGCCGTGGGTGGCTTTTCGCTAGACTTCTATGCTGATCGTGACTTGGATGCCGAGGGACCTCGGGCAGAGATGCGCCACAATCCCCTGACGGACGGCTCTCTATCTCCATCGATAGGGCTTGCCTTCTCAATAACTTTCATCGTCATTAGCTTCATTATGACACTTCTGGTTGCTCCCTGGGCTCTGCTGCCATGGAGTATCATTCTCGCCATCATCGTAGGCTTGGCACTACACTTTTTTGAGCGTCCTCTAACTCGTGCACTGACCCTTGGCTTGCTGCAAGGTCTCTATGCGTTTATGGGAGGCGTGAGCGGCCGACTGAGCTTAGGATTGTGGCTTCTAGCCGGCATGTTCTTTTTCGCCATGTTTGGGGGGCGAGGGATGATCGACATCCGCGATTTCCCGCAGGATAAAGTTACTCGCGTGCAGACTCTGCCGAAGCGCTATGGAGTAAGGCGTACTGCCCAATTCACAGCCTTCTGCTTACTCATAGCGTATGGCTTAAGCCTGGCTGCGTACTTTACAGGTGAATTTAGCCCAATCTATCTATACCTTGATCTGGTTTTTGTCGCTGTGGGGATGGTGTGTGCCTGGCTCTTTGCCACCCGCCCCAGCCCCACCCTGGCCTATATTCTGACCCTTGTCTACATGATGGGCATGGGGTCCGTCATTTGCCTAGCGATGATCTTGGGTAGCATATAGATTTAGATATCTGATTTTTGGGAGAAGACTTCATATGAAAAACAGGCTTATAGAGCTTGTAGCTAATGAATATAGCATCGCTCTGGCTCAGCCACTGATTCTAGTATTTAGAGTAGACACTCAACAGAGATCTGTAATGTGCAACTCGGGCAATAGAAGCCTGGATTGTTACCCAGCATTTCTGACAAAGGTCCAATGGTATTCATTCCGTAAACTAATCAATTGACAATGGAATGGTATCTTGATACATTTCTCCCAGACCGACAGGCGAGATCCGGCAATGAAGACAAGACAGCTTCATGTGAGAATACCAGAAGGGGTATATAAGAAGCTGAAGGTGAAATGTGTATCCGAAGATACCTCTATGCAGGAGTATTTGGTCAAACTCATAGCCCAAAGCCTGGGGGAGTATCCTGCTGAAGAGAAGATCGTTCTAATTGTAGATGACGAGGCAATTCTAAGGGAGTCGCTAGGGGACTACCTTAAGGACACTTACCAGGTGGTAACGGCTGGGACAGGTGAAGAAGCACTGGGACTGATAGGGAAGCAGGACGTCGATATTGTGGTCATCGATGTGAGACTGCCGGGGAAAACCGGGCTTCAGGTACTAAGAGAGGTGAAGGAGTCAAAGCCGTACATTAAGTCCATCGTTATGACAGCCTATCCCTCAGCAGAGTCGGCGGTTGAGGCGATGAAGCTGGGTGCTATTGACTATCTAGCCAAGCCTGTTGCCCCTGATAACCTAGAGACGCTTATCCGAGAGACTCTCCTTAAACGCAAAGGCAGGCATTAGGGTAGCCGAGGTCAATTCTATTCTGAGGAATCATAGAGGGCGCCAGGCGGTTATTCGATATACTTTAACGGGTTCTGATTTCCCCTTAAATTTTTGCGCCTCGAGTTCGTCGGTTTCTATATAGTCCTTTGTTTGGTTGTACGTCTCAACACCAATCCAGATTTCACCGCCGGGGGCGCTGCTGCAGATGCGTGAAGCAGTGTTAACGGAATCGCCGATGACGGTATATTCGCTGCGTCCGGCTGAGCCTATATTGCCGGCCAGAGCTACGCCGGTGTTGATGCCGATCCCGAATTGTACCGGGAGTGACCGGGTATCTGTCTGCCGTAGTTCAGCAAGTTTCCGCTGTGCTTCCCAGGCTGCCCTTACTGCCAGCAGTGCGTGCTCCGGCTGGGATTGCGGCGCGTTCCATACTGCCATAATATTATCGCCGGCAAACTTGTTGACTATGCCATCATGCTGTACCACTGCATCAGCCACAATTGATAAGTACGTATTGAGCATATTCACTATGGCTTCAGGCGACAGCTGTTCACTTATAGTTGTGAAGCCACGTATATCAGCAAATAGCACACTTACCTCCCTCTCCTCGCCGCCAAGATGGAGATCTCCGGCATCCGCTCGGCTGACTATCTCCCTGGCTATTTGCGGTGAAATATATCGACCGAAAAGCTCCTTGACAAACCGTTTGTCCGACTGCTCAGCAACGACCATGTAAAGAGCGTTACCAACATAGACTACTGGTAGTAGCAACAGGGGATAAAATAGGTCCAGAATATACCCTCTGTCGAAAGCCAAGAAGCCACCCGCCAGACAGGCAACAAATAGGCCTGCCGTTATTCCCAGTCCCTTAGCTATATCTGTCCGGTACCGTGTCCCACATCTGGGCAAGGCAAAAGCAGTGATGCCAACCAGCAGCAGCATAATCATTAGCGTGGTGGTGGTGCCGGGCTCCGTCAGAAAACGCTCTGTGAGAATGGTATCCATGGCAGCGGCGTGTATAAAGACTCCGGGAACCTTGCTGGCTGAAGTGGGGATCGCCCAGGTATCGGGCTCGCCGGTAGCCGTCATCCCGATCAATACGATCTTATTGTTGACCAGCGACGGGTCGAAGTCGCCGCTGATAACATCACCGTAGGAGACGTACGGCCGGTTTGCATTATCGGCGGAAAAGTTGATGCGTAGACGGTATGAGGTATCAACCGGAATGTCACGAGCCAACAAGTCAACGGTGCCATTCTCGAGCAGATATTCTTGTGGTAGAGGCATGGAGAACAGCCTGTAGAGTACGGCCAGTGTCAACGAGGGATAGACCTGTCCTGAGCTTGAGTCAACAATTAGCGGTAATCGTCTCACTGTGCCATCGCCATCGGGAATCACATTGGCATGTCCAACATTACTGGCGGCCTGTTCCAGAGGGGCCGTCGGCAATAAGAACTCATCGTAGGTAATCTCAGCTCCGGCGTGAGAAACAAGTTGAGTGCCAACCGTGGCCAGGACGACATTGTCGGCTTCGGCCATTGCTGCCGCCAGCATTTCGTCATCGGGGGAACTATCGGTGAAGATGACATCAAAGCCGATTACCTTAGCGCCAGCCTGGCTCAAGTTATCGATGGCCTGGGCATGGAGACTGCGTGGCCAATCTGCCCACCGACCATAGGCTTCAAAGGTACTGTCATCGATACCAGCGATAACGATATTAGGAGAGGGTGGTTCGGAGGTGAAAAGCTGGTCTGAAAACCACAGATTGATGCTATAGAGTGGCTGAACTGATAAAGCGAGAAGCGTAAAGAGGGCGCCCACCCCTATGAGTACCAAAATGTGATAAAGGCGCTTGCGTCGGCGTCTGGTTATTCTGCGCTTGGATAACGGATTAGCTGTAATCTTGATTCGCTTCTAGGCGTCTTCTCTCGTCCTGGACTTTTGGT
>Ga0224495_10001500_pt1 | contig 16289 bp, 14 predicted proteins | sample SF_Jul11_sed_USG_FD_168128 | JGI IMG/M metagenome (GOLD analysis project Ga0224495, IMG submission 168128) | Sediment microbial communities from San Francisco Bay, California, United States - SF_Jul11_sed_USGS_4_1 | ecosystem: Environmental > Aquatic > Marine > Sediment | place: USA: California... | reverse complement strand
CCCTGTCCCTGAAACTGCCTGATAGGTGGAGACCACAACCCTTTTGATTCGAGCAACGTCATGGATGGGTTTCAGAGCTACGACCATCTGGATGGTCGAACAGTTAGGGTTTGCAATGATGTTCTTCTTCGGATACTGCGCAATGGCATGGGCATTCACTTCCGGAACGACCAGAGGAACCTGCGGATCCATCCGGAAAGCACTGGTGTTGTCGATGACCACGCAGCCTGCCTTCCCCGCGATGGGTGCAAATTTTTCACTGATCGAGCCTCCTGCAGAGAAGAGGCCGATATCCACTCCGCCGAAGGAGTTCTCAGTTAAAACCTCAACAGTATATTCTTTTCCCTTAAACTCCATCTCGGTCCCTGACCCTCGGGTGGAAGCAAGGAGTTTTAGATTTGCTACGGGAAAGTTCCTCTCCTGTAAAATGGAGACCATCTCATTTCCTACTGCACCGGTGGCCCCCACCACAGCCACATTGTATTTTTCTCTTTTCATGGGCTCCTCCAACCCTTATATGGAAACAGGGATGTCCATCTGAACATCCCCGTCCCTGAATACCTCGTCGTATCATCTAATATCATTAGGGAAAACCCGCCCGTTGTCAAGAGGATTTTGAACATCACTGAAAATTGCAAATTGAAAAATGATTATTTCCTTTTTGATTTCTCTTTCCGAAGATGGGAGATTAACCCTCCGTCCTTTAGCAAATCCTGCATGAAGGTAGGGATGGAATTTGCACGAAATTTCCTACTCTGCGTGAGGTCGAAGATTTCGCCAGTGCTGAGATTGACTCGAACCCGGTCTCCATCCTTTATCCCCTCTGAGGCCTCAGGGGACTCCAGGAGCGGAAGGCCGAGGTTTAGACTGTTCCGATAGAAGATCCGGGCAAAAGTCTTAGCGATGATACAAGAGACTCCGGCTGCCTTTAAGGCGAGGGGTGCATGCTCCCTGGAGGAGCCGCAACCAAAATTTTTATCTGCCAATAGAATGTCACCCCTTTTTATTTCTTTAAAAAAATCCGGCCTCTCTTCCTCCATGACATGTTTGGCTAACTCCTTCGGATCAGATTGATTTAGGTATCGCGCCGGGATGATGGCATCGGTGTCAACATCGGAACCGAATTTCCAGATTCTGCCTTCGAGTTTCATAAATTCTTCCTATAAGAAAGGGTTCGAGGATTCAAGGGTTCTAGGGTTCAAGTTTTACTTATAAAACCTCTCTCTTTCGCAGCCAGATTGTGTCGGTAAGATGCAAAGATCCAATTCTTAATGATTGCACTTGACCCCTTGAACCCTAGACTCCTAGGACCCTTTTCTAATTACTTCCTCAGGATGACAGATCCTTCCTTTGACAGCGCTGGCAGCAGCCACCGCAGGGCTGGACAAATAAACCTCGCTTTCGGCGTGGCCCATCCTTCCGCGAAAATTACGATTCGTGGTGGCCAAGGCTTTCTCCCCGCTGGCCAAAATGCCCATATGGCCTCCCAGGCAGGGACCACAGGTGGGCGGGCTGACGACTGCGCCAGCAGAAAGGAATATCTTTAGAAGCCCCTCTTTCATGGCCTGACTGAAAATCTCCTGGGTCGCAGGGATGATGATGAGTCTGAGGGAGGAGGCGATCTTTTTTCCCTTCAATATTTTTGCTGCCACACGGAGGTCATCGAGATGGCCATTGGTGCAGGACCCGATGACCACCTGATCGATCTCGATCTTTCCAATCTGTCGCACATCCTTGACATTGGATGGGATATGAGGAAAGGCAACCTGAGGATGAATTTTTGAGGCATCATACTCCCGCACCTCGGCGTAGGATGCCTCTGGATCGCTTCGGAAGATTTGATGAGGCCTCTTGGCACGTTGTTTAATAAAGCGGAGCGTGATCTTATCCGGTTCTATGATGCCATTCTTTGCCCCTGCTTCGATCGCCATATTGGCCATGGTGAATCGGCTTGCCATGGAGAGGGAATGGATTGCCTGTCCGCAAAACTCCATGGCTTGATAAAGGGCCCCATCAACACCGATATCTCCGATGGTGAAAAGGATGAGGTCCTTTCCCGAAACCCAAGGATTCAGTCTTCCATGATAGATGAGTTTGATGCTGGCTGGAACTTTAAGCCACAACTTTCCTGTAGCCATGGCTGCCGCGAGGTCTGTGCTGCCCACACCCGTTGAAAAGGCACCCAGAGCGCCATAGGTGCAGGTATGACTGTCCGCACCGATCACCACATCTCCCGGGAGGACAAGACCCTTCTCAGGGAGCAGGGCATGTTCGATCCCCGCCTCCCCGATTTCGAAGTAATGGGTGAGGTGCTGAGCCTTTGCAAATTCCCTGAGCATCTTGCACTGCTCTGCAGAGAGGATATCCTTGGCAGGCGTGAAGTGGTCCGGGACTAAAACGACGCGGTCGCGGTTAAATACCTTTCTCACCCCGATCTCTTTGAAGGCCTTGATGGCAAGAGGAGCGGTGATGTCATTTCCAAGGGCCAGATCGATCCGGACATTGAGGAGCTCGCCAGGAGCAATTTTCTTTTTTCCAGCATGGGTGGCCAGGATCTTCTCTGTGATCGTCATGGGACTCTTATTCATAGGCTACCTACACTGCTCAAAAAGGTTAAGGCTAAGAGAGAAATAAGATTTTGATCTTCGTCTTACGCTCAAACTAAACCTGCGGTTACATTCCGACCAACTTCTGTTTCTTGAATTCGATCTTATTAAGGGCATTGATATAAGCCTTGGCGCTGGCGACGATCACATCCGTATCCGCGCCCTGACCAATGACGGTATTCCCTTTCTCTTCCAGTCTGACCGTCACCTCTCCTTGAGCCTCCGTCCCGGAGGTGATGGCATTGATGGCGAATTGCAGAAGTTTCGATTTGGTGCGGGTGATCTTCTTGATCGTCTTGAACGTGGCATCCACGGGTCCATCACCGAACCCTGCCTCCTGAAGAAGTTTCCCATCCACCTCCATCTGGACCGTGGCCGTAGGGACAGTGACATTACCTGCCACCACATTAATGTAGACCAGCTTGAAACGCCGTGGCATTCTGAGAATCTCTTCCACAACGATTGACTCAATATCCTCATCGAAAATATCACGCTTTTTGTCGGCCAATTGCTTAAACCGGTTGAAGGCCCTTTCCAGATCCGAATCCGAGAGCCGGTATCCTATGTCCTTCAGCCTCTCCCTGAAGGCGTGCCTCCCGGAAAGCTTCCCCAAGACGATGGAGCTTTTAGTAATGCCCACCGACTCGGGCGTCATGATCTCGTAGGTCAATTTCTCCTTGAGGACTCCATCCTGGTGAATACCAGATTGGTGAGCAAAGGCATTCGCTCCCACGATGGCCTTATTGGGCTGGACAACCATGCCCGTGATCTTCGAAACGAGGCGACTTGTCGTAAAGAGGTGTTTTGGGTTGAGGCGCGTTTGGAAACGGAGGAGATCGTTTCGGGTGCGAAGGGCCATCGCAACCTCTTCGAGCGACGTATTGCCGGCCCTTTCTCCAATTCCATTGATCGTACATTCCACCTGTCTGGCGCCATTCTGGATGGCAGCGACCGAATTGGCCACAGCCAGGCCGAGATCATTATGGCAGTGAACGCTCAGCGTGATTTTCTCGACCCCTCGGACCTTCTGTCGGATGGTACGAATGAGTTCTCCAAACTCCGAGGGGATAGCGTAGCCCACCGTATCAGGAATGTTAATCGTCGTCGCTCCTGCCCGGATCGCTGCTTCAAAGATAGCGATGAGGAATCCCCCATCACTTCGAGTTGCATCCATGGCCGAGAATTCGACATCGCGCGCATGACGTTTGGCCCTTGCAACAGATTGAGTGGCAATCCGGATGACCTCCTCCTTCGATTTCTTTAACTGATGTTTGAGATGAATGTCGGAAGTAGAGATGAAGGTGTGGAGGCAGGGGAATTTCGCTCCCTTGACCGCTTCCCAGGCTTGATCAATGTCCTTCGGATTCGCCCTGGCCAGAGCAGCCACCGTTGAACGCTTAATCGTCCTGGCAATGGCCCTGACCGCCTCAAAGTCTCCCTCTGAAGAGATGGGGAAACCCGCCTCAATAATATCCACATTCAGTTTCTCTAACTGCTCAGCGATCCTCACCTTTTCAGCCACATTCATCGTGGCCCCCGGTGATTGTTCTCCATCGCGCAGCGTGGTATCAAATATCTTAATCAACTCAGCCATCTTTTGATTCTCCTTTTGATCCCCCCAACCCCCCTTTAACAAAGGGGGCGGAGGGAATTTTCTCGGTCTTACGCATTCGCCAATTCTTTATTCTTAATTCATTATTTCTAACTTTTAATTCGAAAAATTTCCATTACCCGTTTGTAAAATTCCTCTTCCTCCCAGATTTCCATTTCGATGCGCAGGGCAAGGAGAGGGGGATGAACAGTCCTCATTTTTTCTAATTTTACAATATCCTTCTCCGTGGTCACAATCCAGTCCACCTCTTTCTCTTTGCTTTCCTTTTCGATGGCGATCAGATCTTTGGAAGTGAAGCGATGGTGGTCCGGAAAAATCATTTCTCTGACAATCTCCATTCCACATTTTCTTAGGAGGAGAGAGAAGTACGCCGGATTGGCGATTCCAGATACAGCCAGAGCCTTTTTCCCTTTGAGCGCTTGAAGCCCCACCCATTCTCCATCAGAACCGATCAGACCCTGAGGTTCGTAATGGCTGTGAAAGACGGGAGAGGAGGGATGGATTTCCCGAAGCAATTTTTCAAGGGGACGGCAGTTTTCAGGATCCTCCACTTTTGTGAGAAGGAAGAGATGGGCCCGGTGAAGATGTTCTAAGGGTTCCCTCAGGATGCCTCTCGGTAAGAGATGGTGATCTGCAAAACCGATCTCAGCGTCGACGAGCAGGATATTCAGATCTCGATGGAGCTGGAGATGCTGATAGCCATCATCCAGGATCATCCCTCCAATATCGAACCGTTGAAGAGCCAACTGCCCGTTAGCGAATCGATCCTGCCCGATCAGTACCGGAATCCCCTTTAGAGCCTTGGCCATCTGAAAAGGCTCGTCACCTGACTCCTCTTGGGAGAGAAGAACGGTCTTCCCATCACTCACTAAAGGCCCCGAACCTTTTTTCCCCTTATACCCTCTGCTCAAGATGGCCATGGGGATGCCTCGGCCCATTAATTCTTTGGCCAGGGTGATGACCAAAGGGGTCTTTCCGGTTCCCCCCACCGTGATATTCCCAACGCTGATGACCGGGCAGGGGAGGCGCTTTGTTTTCCAGAGGTCGATAGAGTAAAGAAAGGTTCTTATCCGCACTCCCCATTCGTAAGGAAGGGAGAGAAGGGTGAGTGGAAAAAGAAGCACCTTTACCCAGAAGGGCTTCTCTTCTTGATAGAGGAGTTGATCAATGCGCCAAGTCATTGACACGCCAATTTTCGATTTGCAATTTGCGATTTCCGATTTGATTTTCCTAGAGTTCCTCAATCTGAAAGGCCCTGTTCTTGTTGATTTCCAATCTAAGATTTTGTTTCAATCCAAAATCGCAAATCCAAAATCGCAAATATTATTATTTGAGATAGGGTCGAATCGCCGCATACATCCTCTCCGTGGCGCCCTGATGCTTCCGTAGAAATTGGTAGCCTCTTTCTCCCATTTCTTTGCGTGCCCTTTCATTCCTCAAGAGTCGTTTCATTTGAAGGACAAGGTCCTCCCTGTCTTTCACCTGGATTGCTCCTTCTGCTTCGATGAGACGACGCGAGATTTCCAGAAAGTTAAACATAAAAGGGCCGAAAAGGACGCACTTTTAAAGAAGAGAGGCTCAAGTGGATTATGGCCTCCCACGGGCACTAGACTTCCGCCGATGAAGACCAATGTGGCGAGACTGTAGAGACTCATGAGCTCGCCCATGGTATCGAGAAGAATCACCTCGGGCCGTCTTTTTTGATCTGGGCGGTCCTGATCCGTAGGTAACACGGTCCTGCGTATCCATGAGAGGGACTCTTTTCGTAGCATCTGCTCCACTTCCTCCAACCGGTTGAGGTGGCGCGGGGCGAGAATAAAAATGAGATCGGAATCGATCTCCCTCAATTCCTTGCTGAGGCTGGTCAAGAGCTCCTCCTCCCCAGAGTGAGTTGACCCTGCAATGAGGACGGTTTCTCTTCCATAAAGACCGAGAGATTGGGCCAATGTGGACCTGGCCTCTTGAGTGACCGAAGGCAGGGCATGATCAAATTTTAGGTTTCCTACCACGCTCGTTTTTTCAGGCGGGGCACCGATCTGAACGATTCGGTCTTGATCTTCATTCGTCTGCATGAGGAAGAGAGAGACATATTTTAGGCATTCTTCAAATAAGAATCTGAAGAAGAGGTACCCGCGAAAGGATTTCTCGGAGATCCTTCCGTTAAAGAGGATGATGGGAATTCCCTTTTTTCCGCAGGTTCGGAGGAGGTTCGGCCAGAGTTCCGTCTCTGCAATGAGGAGAAGCGTGGGCTGGATCTTCTTAAGGACCCTTCGAAGGACGATAGGGTGATCGATGGGAAGAAAGAGGATATGGTCCGCCTCAGACAATTGTGCTTTAGCCGCCTCATTTCCGGTGGAGGTCATGGTGGTCAAAACGATTTTGCGGCTTGGAAATTCTTTCTTTATTCTCCTAAGGAGAGGAACAGAGCAGAAGACTTCCCCAACAGACGCAGCGTGGATCCAGATGGAACCCCCAAGGGACCGGGTTTCCAGAAAACCCATCCGCTGCATCAGTGCCTTTCGGAGCCGTTTTTGAAAAAGGCTTCTGATCAGAAAGTAAGGAGAGGAGAGGATGAGTACGAGGGTGAGGAGAGTATTGTAGAGTAGGTAAATCATCTTTAATTAGAATGTCAAATCAAAACCAAAATCTAAATAAGATGCCGAAATAAGTTCGGCATGACAAGAACGTCATTCTGAACCTTGCCCTGAAACAAGTTCAGGGTCTTCGATTTCAGAATCCGATTTTGAAATTTGGATTTTAGATACTTCCTTTCCCGTTCCGTGTATCAAAATAATGGTCTGCCTGTTCTGTTATTTCATTAAGGCGGTTTTCCAAGAGAAGCCTCTTCTCTTCCAGATGAGTACGATCCCCGTTGGGATTGACTTGAATGGGTTCCCCCCAAATGAAGACTCCCTTTGAAAAGGGATAAGGGAGGAGAAAACGATCCCAGGTCTTAAAAATGATCTTTTTTGAAGCACTAAAAGTGACCGGGACGATAGAGCTCCCTGTCAATCTGGACAATTCGATGACACCGATTTGGGCTTTATATCGCGGTCCTCGTGGCCCATCCGGAGTGACGGCGACATCCGATCCATTCCGAAGGGCCTTGAGGATCTTCTTGAAGGCAGAAAAACCTTTCCGAGTGGTTGAACCCAGGATCATATGGAAGCCAAACCGTTGCAGGGCCTTTCCCACTACTTGACCATCCCGATGGGGGGAGGCGAGAAAACCCACCTTCTTCCCTTCATAAGAATGAAGGATCATCATCAGCCTTCCATGCCAGAATACAAGGAGGAATGGGATCCCTCTTTCCCAAAAAGACTTTGGTATCTCTGAATTGATCACTTCAAAGCGTACGGTTCGACCCAAAATCTTCATGGTCCAGTAAGCGAGCCACGGACCCAGCCAAGCCACCAGTCTTTTCTTTAAAGATTTGAGAACGGACATCTGAAATGGCGATTTCGGAATGCAGATTGAAGAAGATTTCAAAACCTTAATGATAACTCCGAATTCCTCATGCCACCCTCCGCAATTAGTAGATTTTCTTTACTTTTGCTTCCTTCCAGAGTCTTATTCCGTCATCTTTGAACTGGAGATCGTAAAGGCGCCGATATTCGCCATGAAGGGACATCAACTCCTCATGAGTTCCCAGTTCCACGATCCGGCCATCGGAGAGGACAATAATCCGATGGGCATTTCGGATGGTGGAGAGACGATGGGCGATGACGAAGACTGTTCTTCCCTTCATCAATTGATCCAGGGCCTTTTGAACCTCTGTTTCTGAATCGGAATCGAGGGACGAGGTAGCTTCGTCCAAAATCAAGATGGGGGCATTCTTCAAAAGGGCTCGGGCAATGGAGAGGCGCTGACGTTCTCCACCGGAAAGCTTTAGGCCTTGCTCACCGATGAACGTATCGTATCCTTCGGGAAGCTTCATGATGAAGTCGTGTGCATGGGCAGCCTTAGCAGCCTCGATGATTTCCTGATCCGAGCAACCATGGATATTTCCATAGGCGATATTATTCCGAATCGTATCATTAAAGAGGATCGTCTGTTGTGTCACCAGAGCGATCTGATCTCTCAAGGATTTGAACGTGACCCTTCGAATGTCTTGACCGTCGATGAGAATCTGACCTTTCTCGACATCGTAGAATCGTGGCAGGAGGTTGACCAGGGAGGTTTTGCCGGCTCCACTCATTCCCACCAGGGCAATCACGTCTCCTACGTTTACATGGAGAGAGATATCTTTGAGGACGGTTTCTTGGCCATACTTAAAAGTAATGTCTTGAAAATCGACCCCTTTTGAGACGGGGAGGAGAGGAATGGCTCCCTCTTCCTCTTTGATCTCCGGAGTTGTGTCGAGGAGCTCGAAGACCCTTATGGCTGCGGCCATACCTTCCTGGACTTCGAGGTTCACCTTGTTTAGATCACGGATGGGAGCATAGAGCATGAAAAGGGCGGTCATAAACGAGAAAAAGGCTCCTGGTGTCAACTCACCTTGGATGACCCTGTAGCCGCCCACCCAGATGATGAAGGCTACGGCAACCCCTCCCAAGAGTTCCATCAGGGGATGGGAGAGAGCACGGATCTTTACCCGTTTGAACACAATCTTAAAGAAACGGTTGTTTTCTTGTGCAAAGCGCCGTTTTTCGTAGTCTTCCATGTTGAAGGCTTTGACGATCCGGTTTCCTGCAATGGTTTCATGGAGGAAGGTGGTGATGGAACCCATTCGCTGCTGACTCTTACGGCTGAATTTCCGGAGCCTCTTTCCAAATTCTTTGATGGGGATGATGACTAACGAGAAGATGAAGAGAGCCATGAGCGCAAGTTTCCAATCACGGTAAATGACAACGCCGACCAATCCGACGACGGTAAAAGCATCCTTGACAAGCCCGGTGATGGCATTGGAGACCGATCCCTGAATCAGATTGACATCATTGGTGATTCGTGAGATGAGGATGCCCGTCGGGGTTTTCGTGAAGAAGGACAGGGAGAGGGTCTGGAGATGGTTGTAAAGTTTCTCCCTGATATCGGCCACAATCCTCAGGCCCACAAAGTTCATGAAGTAGGCCTGGCCATATTCGAAAAACCCTTTGAAGAAAAAGAGGAGGATAATGGCGATGGGAAGTAAGTAAAGCATCTCCATATCCTTTTTGAGGAGGAGACTGTCCAGGTGGAGCCGTATGATGATATTTCTTACCCATAGAGGGACCTGCTCCGTCTTGAGGAAAATGCCGTCGAGGGCGGGTTTAACAAGAAAGGCCTGGGCGGCTGTCAAGAAGGAGACGAAAACCATACAGATCATGGCCCCCACCAGCTTGAACCAGTAGGGCTTTACCATAGCGAGAAGCCTGCGATAGAGGTTCATCTTTCTCCAAGACTCATTGCAAAGTGCAAAATGTAAAATGAAAAATGTAAATTCAAAATTTCAAAAAGGATTTTTTCTGTCTTCCCCTGGCAAATTTGTACTTTGAGGTTTATCATTTTCAATGAATTAAGTATACTCCTGAGCCTCTCCTGTTTGAAGCATGGACATGACGATGCGGGCTGCTCTTTGAGCGGCCCCAGGGTTGCCTAGCCGCTGACGCACTTCCTTTAGAGATTCTACCATTTTTTGCCGAAGGACTGAATCTTTTAAGATGCGAAGGGCTTCCTCGGTAATCCTTCTGGGGTTGACATCCTTCTGGATCAGTTCTGGAGCGATCCCTTTCCCGGCCACCAGATTCACCAGGCCGATTTGGTTGACTCGAATCATTGCCCTGGCGACCCAGGAAGAGAGCAGGGAGACTTTATAAATAATGATCATCGGTTTTCCGAGGATGGCTCCTTCCAGGGTAGCCGTTCCTGAGGCCAGGATCAGGAGTTCAGAGATATTCATCACATCGTGAGTCCAGCCCTGAATTAGTTTCACGGATGCGGGGCTATTTCTCATCCAGGGAAATAAGGTTTTCTCAGTAAAACCTGGGGCCAAGGGGATGACGAATTGCAGATCTGGAATCTCTTTTTGAAGGAGATGGGCCGACGCCAGAAGAGGCGGCAGAAGCCTCTCCACTTCATGGTTTCGACTCCCGGGAAGAAGACCGATGGTTCTCCTTTGAGGATCGAGACCGAATTTCCGAAAAGCCTCTTCTTTGGAAAGCATCGGTTTGACAATATCAACGAGGGGGTGACCCACCCACTCCACATCCACCCCCGCGGCTTTGTAGGGAGGGACCTCAAAAGGGAAGAAGACGACCATCTTCTTCACTCGCTCAGCAATCAACTTTACCCTTCCAGGTCTCCAGGCCCACACCTGGGGGCTGATATAGTAAAGAACCGGAATTCCTTTCCGATGAGCAATTTTGGCCAATCGGAGGTTGAAATCAGGAAAATCAATCAGAATGATGAGGTTCGGTTTCTCCCGATCGAGGGAGTCCTTCAGGCCTTTCAGAGCCTTTAGAATAATTCTGAGTTTGATGAGAGCCTCTGTGATTCCTACAACTGAAAGGGAATGGGAGTGGTAAAGGAGTTTCATCCCTTTCCGCTCTAAATGCTCCCCTCCGATACCGAGCAATTGAACATCTGGATCGATTTGATGAATGGCTTCAACCAGGTGGGCGCCATGGAGATCTCCTGAAGTTTCCCCGGCGACCATCAGGATCTTTTTCGATGCCATTCCGTTCGTGTCTCCTTCGGGGATGGTCGGAACCCCTCGCCTTCAAGGCGAGGAAGTATTCAGTTGTGCCACACTTTTCCTTCTTTTCATGTCCTCTTCTATCTTCTCAAGGATCTGAAAAGCCACTTTTAGAGCTTTCTTCCCATCCTGTCCGGAGACCCGGACCTTTTTCCGATGTTTCACGCTCTGAAGGAAGGAATGAATCTCTGAGTCCAAGGCGTCCATCTTGGTGACGGGGATCTCCTCCGTCACCATTTCAGAGGGTTCCCGCTTTCCTGAAGGAATTGTTTTCTTGGTCAAGAAAGCCTCTTGATTGAGGAAGTCGATGGTGAGGGTTCCGTCAGGCTGAAAGATGCGAGTTCTCCGTGTCTTCTCCTTGGAGACCCGGCTGGCTGTCAAACTGGCCACACACCCGTTTTCAAATTCGATCCGAGCGTTCGCAAAGTCCGCATAGGGAGTCAGGACAGGGAGACCAATGGCATGAATCTTTCTCACTTCCGCTTTTATCAGACAGAGAAGGATATCAATGTCGTGGATCATTAAATCGATCACCACATCGACGTCTGTCTCCCTTCCTGAAAAGGGCCCCAGTCGATGGGATTCGATGAAGACAGGATTTTGAACCATTCCCTCGGTAGCCACGAAGGCTCCGCTAAACCGTTCCAGGTGACCCACCTGAAGGACGAGCCCCTTCGCTTCGGCCAGTCCGATCAATTCATCGGTCTCTTCAAGAGTTTTGGCAATGGGTTTTTCTAACAAGATATCGATCCCGTGCAGGAAGAGATCTTTCGCGATGGAGTGGTGAGAGGGTGTGGGAACGGCGATGCTGACGGCCTGAACCTTGTCGTAAAGGTCAGCGTGATGGAAGAAAGGCTGGGTGTGATGCCGTTTCGCAATTTCTCTGGCACGGGACGAATCAATATCAACGACCCCGACCAATTCCACCCCTTCCATCTTGGCATATTTTTCGACATGGAATTGGCCCAGGTAACCGACACCGACCACGCCCACCTTGATCTTATCCACTTATCGGCAGATCCCCCTCTTCGAGTTTTGGATAAAATGAAGTAAGTGCTGGACCTCTGGCACCCGAAAAATATTATCCTCCCTCAACTGTTTGATCGCTTTCTCCAAGGCTAAACCAGAGCGAAAGATCGTGCGGTAAGACTTCTTCAGGGCTTTCAACGTCTCCTCTGAAAAGTGTTGGCGTTTGAGACCAACGAGATTGAGTCCGAAGAGTTTGGCCCGACTTCCCGAGGCCAGCACGAAGGGAGGAATGTCTAAGCTAACACCGGTGAGGCCGCTGATGAAGGCATGGGTGCCGATCCGGCAGAACTGATGGACGGCTGAGAGCGCACCAATAATGGCATGATCTTCGATCAGTATATGTCCACCCAAGGCGGCTCCGTTCGCCATGACGACCTGATTTCCGATTTGGCAGTCATGGGCCACGTGGGAGTAAGCCATAAAGTAGTTGTTATTTCCGATTATGGTTTTTCCACCTCCGGGGACTGTACCTCGGTGGAGGGTGACAGACTCTCGAATGATATTTTGATCGCCGATGAGGAGGTAGGTCTTTTCTCCTTTATAGGCGAAGGCTTGAGGGGCTTCTCCAATAGAAGAAAATTGAAAGATCTGACATCTCTTTCCAATTTGGGTCCCTTCTCGGATGACCACATGGGGACCAATCTTTGTCCCTTCCCCGATGACGACGTCCTTTTCGATGACGGAGTAAGGACCGATTTCCACGTCCCCAGCACTTTCAGCCTTTGGATCGACGATGGCAGTGGGATGAATCATTTCTCTTCTCCTATCATAGCCAAAAGGTCTCCTTCAGCAACCACATTCCCATCGACCAAGGCTTTTCCTTTGAATCCCCAGATGGATTGGCGATGGCGGGTGATCTCAAGCTCCATACGAAGTTGATCTCCCGGGATGACCGGCTTTCTGAAACGGACATTATCGATCCCTAGGAAGAAGACCGCTTTCTTACGTTCTTCCTGTGGCAGTGAATTAAAGATAAGGAGGCCGGCCGTTTGAGCCATGGCCTCCACGATGAGGACACCCGGCATGATGGGCCGACCCGGGAAATGGCCTGGAAAGAAAGGCTCATTATAGGTAACATTTTTGATCCCTACAACTCGCTTCCCTGGTTCAATTTCCACAATGCGATCGACCAACAAGAAAGGGTAGGCGTGCGGCAGAATGGCCATGATCTCCTTGATCTCGATCATTTACTTCTCCTTCCTTTCTGAAAAGAATCTTTTCTCAAGTTCTTTAAGGCGCTTCTCGATGTCGAGGAGGGTCTTTCTCATCTCCGGCATTTTCGGAAAGACCGAGATGGCCCGTAGCCAATCTCGATGAGGCACTGCGGGGGATCCTGAGAATGCTTGGTTGGGAGCAAGATCGTAGGGTACTCCGGATTGGGCGCTCACCATCACATTGTCTCCGATTTCAACGTGATCCACGACCCCGACCTGCCCGGCCAGGATGACATTGCTCCCGATCTTGGTTGAGCCCGCAATCCCAACCTGGGCGACAATGATCGAGTCCACCCCAATGACGACATTATGAGCAACCTGAACCAGGTTGTCAATCTTCACCCCTCTTCGGATGATCGTCTTTCCCAGGGCCGCCCGGTCAATGGTCGTGTTGGCCCCGATCTCCACATCGTCCTCAATTTCGACAGCTCCCACTTGGGGGATCTTCACATTCTTTTTTCCTTCCTTCACATATCCAAATCCATCGCTCCCCACGACCACTCCACTATGAAGGATGACCCTTTTTCCGATGACAGTTCTTGAGTAGATGGAGACATTTGAATAGATGACCGAGTCCTCGCCAATCGAGGATTCTTCACCGATAGAGACGCCAGAATAGAGGGTGACCCGATCTCCAATTCTGCAATGGTCTCCAATATAGACAAAGGGATAGATGGTGAGGTCTCTGCCCAACTGGGCCGTGGAGCTGACCCAGGCACGGGGATCAACCCCTTTGGGTTGGTACGGATGAGAAGAGAAGAGGGTGACCACTTTGGCGAAGGCCAGTTGGGGGTTGGTCACACAGAGGAGAGGCTTCTCTGTGTGGGTGACCTCCGGGGAGACGATGACGGCTGAAGCCTTCGTCTGGGTCAACCTGGAAAGGTACTTGGGATTGGCAAGGAACGTGATCTCTCCGGTTCTAGCCTCATCGATTGAGGCAACCCCCGAAATTTCAACCTCCCCATCTCCAATGACCTTGCCACCTACCCACTCCGCCAGCTCCTTCAGTTTCTTTTTCATCTCTTTAGCCCTCAGGGTTCAACTTGCAGTACTCGTTGACTAAATCTGCATCCCTTCCGCCTTCTTGGCTATCAGGCAATCAGGGTATCAGGAAGTGGCTATCAGGACATCAGAATATCAGGGGAGGTCTTAGGCGATTTTGTGGTCTCTGATAATCTGATTTCCCGGTATCCTGCTCCCTGGTCCCCTGATGGCCTGGTATCCTTCATTTATTCTTTTGTGCATCATAAGCCTTTATCACCCGATCGGTGAGGTCGATCGCCTTCGAAGAAAAGAGGACAATGTTCTCGTTCTTTTCCAGTACAAAGGTGTAGCTTTCCTCCTCCCCTATCTTTTTAATCAATTTCTGAATCCCCTGGAGGATCGTTCGCTCCATCTCCATCCCTTTTTGCTGGATCTCTTTTTGATTATCCTCCAGCCACCTCTGATAATTCCGGACTTTCGCCTGGAAATCCTTCTCCTTAGCCGTCCGGGCTTCCGGCTTCATCATAGGGGCCTGTTTCTCAAGAGATTCTTTCATAGTTTGAAGTTCTTTCTGCCTCTCTGCAAAGAGCTTTTGAAGCTTCTCCATCTCCTTGCCAATCGCCTTTTTGGCCTCGATCCCGGCCTGACATTCGTTCATGGCCCGCTGAATATCGACACAGCCGACCTTTAGCTCCGCAAAGGCCATCGATAGGGTGAACCCGCTCTCGATGAGGAAGAGAATCCCCATCATGATCCCAATTTTTTTCATATTCATCTTCCTTCTCCTTTTTTGATAAAAATTCAAGGGTCTCTAAAAAACTGTTCCAACGGCGAAGTCGAAGACCGACCGTTTCTCATCTTCCTTGGGACTGAGGTTGTAACCGAGATCAATATGGATAGGGCCCATTGGGGAAAACCACCGGATCCCTACCCCGGCGCCTGTTCTTAGAGGGGTGAGATCGGTCCAACGATCAAAACCTTTTCCAACGTCCCCAAACAACGCTCCCCTCAAGCCAATCTCCCGGGAGAGGGGAAAAATCCATTCCGCACCGAAGACCACCATCTTTTCTGCACCCAGAGGATCTTTGTTTTCATCGAGGGGACCTGCTTTGCCGTATTCAAAACCTCTGATGGTATACATCCCGCCCACAAAGTACTTCTCATAGATCGGAGTCTTTTTGCCCCCATAAGGTTCGATGATCCCAAATTTCCCGTGAAGGTTTAAAACCGTGTTGAGAGGAAGCGGAAAGAACCAGCTGGTTTCTAACGATCCTTTTACAAAGTAGTTATCCCCATCTAAGATTCCTCCCGCATTCTGAACAAAGAGGCTATGCCGGGCTCCACGGGTCGGGACGTAGAAATCGTCTCGAGTATCCATGGAAAGGGTAAAGGAGAAAGCACTGGTCGTCTTTTTCCCTTCCTGTTCCCTGATAAATGTGGAGGCGTCCTCTGTCAAATCGTACACCTCAACATTCTCCAGTTTGTACATCGAATCGAGACGGATCCTTTTGGTCAATTCTTTCCCGAGGCGCAGGTCCCCTCCAAGAATTTTGTAGGAATAGGTATCGAAGTACCCCACGTGCTCGCGGTAGACGTCGAATCCAGCCGAATAAGGGTATCCTAAAAAATAAGGATCGGTAAAACCGGCCCTGATATTGTCTGACTCGGCCCCTAACTGAAACCTCAGCATTCCCTGATAGCCCATGCCGAAGAGGTTGCGCTCTGAAAGGGAGACAGAACCCACCACTTTTTCGATGTTGCTATAACCCACTCCAAAACTGAGAGCCCCCGTGGGAGTCTCTTCCACCTTGATATCCAGGTTGATCTTTTCATCGGTGCTCCCCCGGCTGGTGGTGAAACCCACCTCTTTGAAGTAACCTGTCCTTCTGAGTCGGTCCCGGCTCTCATTTAAATCCGTAACGCTGTAGATTTCTCCCTCTTCCACCTCGAGTTCCCGACGGATCACTTTGTCCCGGGTCTTCGTGTTCCCTGTGACCTGTATTTTTTCAAAGGAGACGCGTTTCTTCTTCTCCATCTCAAAGGTGAGATGGACTAAAAGGTTCTTGGAATCGATGTTCGTTCCGGGGTTAATCTCCACATAGGCATAGCCTTCATTGGCAAACTTCTCGGTGAAGATTCTGATCTGTTCACGAACCGCCGAGTTCCTGTAG
>Ga0224495_10001499_pt1 | contig 16295 bp, 11 predicted proteins | sample SF_Jul11_sed_USG_FD_168128 | JGI IMG/M metagenome (GOLD analysis project Ga0224495, IMG submission 168128) | Sediment microbial communities from San Francisco Bay, California, United States - SF_Jul11_sed_USGS_4_1 | ecosystem: Environmental > Aquatic > Marine > Sediment | place: USA: California... | reverse complement strand
GTTCGGAGTATAAGGTATTGTCAATGTGTATAAGCTCACCAGCCTGGGCGCGGATAGCCTCGACGACCTTTTTGTGGCAGTGGCCTATTCCGCTGACGGCCCAGCCGGGGAACATATCCAGTATCTTGTTGCCGTCGGCGTCGAACATATAACAGCCCTGGCCTTTGACAATAACCCGGGGCAGGCGGGGATAGTTGCCGATAACGTATTTTTCAAACAAATCAATCGTTTCCTGTGTAGTCATAATTCACATCTCGTTGCTCGCAGACCAGTGTTCCGGGCCAGAGAGCGTCCCATAATATTCGTTATTCTTTAATTATTTGCGTCCCTATTCCTTTGTCGGTATATATTTCGAGCAGCAGCGAATGCTGTATTCGGCCGTCGATGATATGGGCCTTTTTGACGCCGGCGTCCAGGGCCGTTATGCAGGCATCGACCTTGGGGAGCATGGCGTCGTTAATTATCTTCGAATCAATCATATCCTTGATTTGTTCTTCGTCTGCGCTTGAGATTCTGCTTTCCGGGTCATTGAGGTCTTTGAGTATACCGTGGGTGTCACTAACGACGACGAGCTTTTCAGCAACTACTGCGGCGGCGACCTTTCCGGCGGCGCTGTCGGCGTTGACATTCAATTTACCGCCCGTCTTATCTTTGGCCACCGAAGCAATAACGGGAATCGTGCCGTCGGCACATAGCGTCTTTAACAACGGCGCATTTATCTCGACAACCTGGCCGACCAGGCCGAGGTCAAGTTTTCGTCCGTTTTCGCCGGCCAGCCTGATAGGCTCTGCGAACAGTACACAACTGCTCAGCGAGTGCAGGGCCATCGGGCGACAGCCCAGTTCAGTGAGTGTCTGGCACATGGGCGTATTTATTTTGTGCACGAGGGTATGTTCAGCAATGGTCAGGGTGCGCTGGTCTGTATATCGTCGGCCCTGGACCCAGACGGGCTCAAGGCCGGCTTCGTTCATGGCCTTCGTGATGGCCTTTCCTCCGCCGTGTACGATAATTGGCTGCATCCCGACGGTGGCCATGAAGGCGATGTCGGTCAGGAGCTTTTGTTGCAGAGCGGCATCTTCGAGGACGCTACCGCCGAGCTTTACGACCACGATTCGGCCCCGGAAACGGCGAATATACTCCATCGCCTCAATAAGCGCAGCAGCTTTTGCAATAGCTTCTTCCACTACATAATCCCTGAAAAAACGATAAAATGAAAAGGCAAGTTTATTATTAAGCGCTCAATTCGTCAAGTCATATTTCCCGCCGATCAGCGGCTGAGAGAAACGACGGCGGCCGAGTATGCGGGCATATTAAAGCGAACGGATGTGCCTTCGGTTTTCACTTCGGCCAGCACAGGGTGTATGCGATTTGGCTCGTCGAGTGTATTGCGTGCCCGCAAGGAATCGGCGGTGACCAGCTGTATCCCGGCCTTTCGGATTTTGAAGCCGGCTTTGATGTTCAGGACGACATCGATTGGCTCCTGCACCGGGTTTACGGCCTTGCAGTATAGCGTTTTTCCATTTTTCGATTTTGTTGCAACGACGTTTAGCGGCACGGTTTCTCCTGCCAGGTCAAGGCGCAGCGGTGCATAATTATCGCGCCATAATTTCATAACGACATAGTTGGGAGCTGGGAACCAAGTGCGGTTGTCGAAATTGATGAAGGCATTGTCCCACGAATTTGCCGATGTGTGGCGAAGGAAGAGGGCGGGGCCAGCCATGGTGAGGATATCGGAGCATCGCTCGAAGGCATTGAGGAGGCCGCCGCAATAGAGGCCCGTGCGCCAGTCGGTGCTCTGGGCGTTCCACTCGGAGACGTAGATTTTCAGGTCCGGGTTGCCGGATGCTTTTATGATGCCGCCGAGCTCACGGAAGAATTCCTCATAGTTGCGGGGACCATCAGCGAACCGGTCGGGGTTTTCGTAGTGATGGATGCTGATATAATCCAGGACGGCGGCGCATCGTTCGATGACGGTTCGGTTGTAGGGCATACCGTTTCGGTTGTTTCTTCCCATCCCGCCGCTGCCGCAGGCGAGCAGCTTGATAGAGGGGTCGACCTTCTTCATCAAGGGAGCGAGCCTGAGGACTTCTTCGGCGTATTGCGGGGCGGGTGTGTGCCAGGTTTCGTTGTCGATTTCCCAGAACTTTACGTTGTACGGTTTGCGGCTGCCGTTTTCAGCGCGGACTTTGCCCCATTCGGAGTCGGCGGTGCCGTTGCAGTATTCGATCCAGTCGAGGATATCCTGGGTGTAGTCGTGGGTATCGGCGTCGCTGTTCCAGGCTCTGGAACCGATGTTGACGACAATCAACGGCTCGGCGCCGACGGCACGGCACATCCCGACAAATTCGTCTGTGCCAAAGCTATAGACATCGAGGTCATCCCAGATTTCGCGTGGGTGAGGGAGGCGTTTGTGCTGTGGGCCGACGCCCTGTTTCCACTGATATGAAGAAGCGAAGCATCCGCCGGGCCATCGGATGACGGGGGGTTTTAGTTCGGCGATGGCCTTTAGCAGGTCGGGTCGAAAGCCGCCTTTGTTTGAGCCGGGGGTAAGGCTGACCTGGTCTATCCAGATCCGGCCTTTTGCCTTTGGGCCAATACAAATCGAGGCGTTATCAGAAGACCATTCCGGCTTCAGTGTGAAGCTATACCGGCACCATTCTGAAGAGGGGTGGCCGATTGATTTTTCGGTCTGCTGCCGGTTGTCGCCGACGAGGCGAACGATAATTCCCTCGGGCGCATCTCCTTTTAGCCAAACAGAGCCCTCATACGATTGGCTGGAACGTATGCAAAGGCCCTGCTGCAGTAATCCGCCACCTTCGTCGCCGGTCACAATTTTCTGGCAGACCTGGCTGTTTAGCGGGTCGGTGCGGTCGAGATAGACCTCTGCGGGGCCATAGGGTTGCCAGAATCTGGCGGCATTTCGGCGGGCCAGATTTTCAGGGATGCCTTCATATAGAATTTTGCCATCGAGTGATTTGACCTTGAGGTTTCGAAATACGGCCTGGGTCGCCCAGGTGCCGATGCCTACACACCCAGCGAGGTGTGCATCGGCGCCATCGGTGAAGTCGATTACTTTTTCGTCGTCGAGCCAGACTTTGAACTTCGGGCCTTCGCAGCGGATTTTTATCCTGTACCATTTGTCCCGGTCGATTTTGCCATCGACTACGGGGCCTACTGTTCCCCAGCGTCCCCGGCCCTTGCTGCCTCGCTCGATTGCGTGCCTGGCGTTGCCCCATCCGCCCAGATTGCACCAATAGAAATCTTCTTCGCTCTTTACCCGGAAGAGTATGAGAAATCCTTCCTGCCCGCCGGTTTTTTTGGCTTCGAGGGTGTATTCATAGTCCTGCCAGTTTGGGTCGCCGAAAGTGAGGCGCACGTTGGTTCCCATTCCTTCCTGTGCGATGTTATCGCCGGTGACGGCCCATTGCCCCATTTCGTTCTGCTCGAAACTTCGATTCCAGATCATTTCGCCCCAAAGGCCGCCGTTGACCGAGTGGAAGATGTGTTCGAGGAAATGGCCGTATATTTTGTTGTCAATCTCGGAAACTACGCGGTCCGGGTCAACGGTAAGTGTGACGCTGCGGGCAGGAGAAAAACCCGTGACTATGCAAACCAATAGCAGTGCGGTAAGATATGCTCTTTTCATAATAATTTCCTTAATCAATCCGGATTTCCATTTAACTTCATAAACAGTGCTTCTGTGCGTTTCAACACTGTTTTGAGGCACTCCTGTACACTTCAAGGTTAATAATACCAATATTTTGCCTCGATTTCAACAACTGTCCGACATCAGGACGTGGTTAAAATAAGCGGGGATTTTTGTCACTTTTTTTTAATTCCGGGGTCTATTATTGTGAGGCTATAATACGGATCAATTGAAGGATTTTGAGTGATGCAGAAGATGACAAATGAAGCTGAATTATTGCAGGCAAGCCTGGCCGGCAGCAGGGAGGCGTTTGGGTCTATTATTGAACAGTATCAGTCCCTGATTTGCGGGATTACCTACAGCGCTATGGGGGATGTGAGCAAGAGCGAAGAGCTGGCCCAGGAGACGTTTATCAGGGCGTGGAAGGGTTTGGCAGGATTAAAGGAGGCAGGAAAGTTTCGGGGCTGGCTTTGTACGATTGCACGGAATGTGGTTAGGACATCAATCAAGAGAAGGGGGCAGGATGCAATAGATGCTGCCGGGCCACTTGAGGGTGCGGAGAAAATCCAATCAGCAGAGGCTGGGCCTGTTGAGCGGGTGATAAGTAAAGAACAGCAGGCTTTAGTGTGGAGTGCCCTGCAAAGAATTCCAGATAATTATCGCGAGCCGATAGTGCTATTTTATCGCCAGAAGCAATCGATAAATCAGGTAGCATCGGGGCTTGGGGTGTCTGAGGATGCGGTGAGGCAGCGACTTTCGCGGGGTCGCAAGATGCTCAAGGCTGAGATTGCGACGGTTGTGGAAGAGGTGCTTGGGCGGACGCGGCCAGGCAAGGTGTTTACCGTGGCGGTTGTTGCGGCCCTTCCAGCCCTGACGGTTCATACCGCCACGGCAGCAGTCGCGGGGGCAGCAGTGAAAGGCGCACCAGTCGCAAAAGCTGCATTTCTTAGCGGTCTTTCCGGGGCGGTGCTGGGGCCGATAGTTGGACTGCTCGGCGGGATTTTCGGGACATGGATGAGCATTAAGAACACAAGCTCGGCCCGCGAGAGGAGATTTGTGGTCACAATGTCCATCGTCGTCTGGCTTGCACTTGTTCTGCTGATAGCCGTTCCTCTGGTATTAGCGATTACCTGCGTGATTCCCAAATGGGCCTGTTGGCCGTTTTCCGCTATTTTTTTTATTTTACTGGTTCCTTCTATCGTGTGGGGCAATGCCCGACAAAGACAAATCCAGATAGAAGAAGGCACATACGTAAGGCAGGTACACCGGCCGATGAAATTAACGAAGGGGAATGTATACGGCGCTTTCGGCGGCAGTATTTTCGGCTCGATAGCCTGGATATTCCCCATGTCATACATTGCCAAAGACTGGCTTGTCGCCTCGGCAGTACTGATATTTGCCATTCTGCTTTTCATCATCAGTACAAAGATATGTCTGCGTGCACAGGGAAAGTACTGGCGTATTGTTATAATCGATATGATGTCGATCGCGCTGCTTACGTTAGTGGTAGTCAACCTGCGGTGGGGAAGGTGGATGGAATTTTATCGTGATGATTCATCACGTTTTAATATGCCTCTTAGAGGTATGAACTTAATATTGTTAGCCGTCTTCAGCGTGTTACTGGTCCTGCTTGTCCTCAGTGCCCGAAAAGAAAGGCAGTTTAAAGAAATAAGATCGGATGGAGACAAGCAGAGATAAGAAGAAACAGCATGCCCGGCTGATTAAAAGGGCCGGATGATCACAGTTGATACGTCGGGAAGTCCGCGTTACCTCTCAACTCGTCGATTCTATGAAACCCTTGGCTATTGCAAAGAAGCTTGTATTAAAGACTTCTATTCAGCTGGTGATGACAAGATTATTTATATTAAGCGAATATGACGAAGAAAGATTTAGAACATATTTTTTCTATGCGTTTGCAAATGGTTAATTTGACTAATTAAATCGGTTCTATGCCGACGTCGAAGAAAATCGGTTACAATCTTTTTGTTTTTAGGTTCGTAGTATTGCAACAACGAAGCTTGGAGAATTTTTTCCTTGTGCCCGCGAGGGACATGGATTTTTCTACCTTTTGTGTCAAGACCGGATACATACATAGCTGTTGAACTCGTCAGAGGTACCGGGCTAAAATCCTGAACCTGGCGAGGACACCACGAACGTGAGATTAAGTACTCCGCCAGTGCCATCGCATCATCAGCGGTACAACCGGGATGTGAGCTTATAAAATATGGCACAAGATATTGTTCTTTACCTGCTCGACGAGAAGCTTGCTTAAAATAAGCCTCGAATTCTTCAAAGATTTCAAATGGAGGCTTGCCCATCAACTCAAGTACTCGGGGACAATAGTGCTCCGGAGCAACCTTAAGATGGCCACCCACAAAATGCCTAACCAGCAAATTGATATAGTCTTTATTTTGAAGAGCCAGATCGTGACGGATACCTGAGGCTACGTATACGTTTATTCGGGGAGACTGACTTTCCCGCCATTTCAGGAATGATTCCATCATGTTCATTAATTGGCTGGTATCGGATTTGAGATTTTTGCATACCGATGGAGCAAGGCAGCTTATTCGCCGGCAACTGTCAGAACGATCGCATCTCATACCGTACATGTTGGCTGTCGGACCGCCTATGTCGCTGATAGTGCCGCGGAATTGTTTATGCTTTGTTAAGGAACCAGCTTCTGCCAATAAACTTTCGATAGAACGTGAACAAATTTGCCTGTCCTGGTGAATATGAATTGAACAAAATGAACAGCCGCCAAAACAACCGCGATGAGTGGTTATCGAGAAACGTACCGGTTCAAGAGCTGGAACTCCGCCAAATTTATCGTAACTGGGATGCCATCTGCGAGTAAAAGGCAGATCATACAACTCGTCCATTTCTGAGGCATTCAGAGGCTGCGAGGGCGGCATTACCACAATCGTGCCCGGGTCCTGATCTTGGATTACCGGCAGGCCTTTTGGATGAGCCTGGGCCTCATACAATTTCTGAGCATCCATTACTTTGGACGGGTCTTCTTTCTGCTGCGATAATGAAGGCAGGCGTATCGCATTATCCGGTATAGCTGTCTGGCGATTAACCACGTAAGCAGTACCTGGTATGTTTGTTAACTGACTGACGGATTGGCCACTACTTAGCCGTTGGGCAATCTCTTTGATGGCGAGTTCGCCCATTCCGTGTACCAGCAGATCGGCTTTGGCGTCAGTCAAAACTGACCTTTTCAGCTTATCTTCAATAAAATCATAGTGAACAATTCGTCGAATGCTGACCTCAAAACCACCAAGGATTATAGGAATTCCTTTAAAAGCCTCACGAACGCGAGCCGAATAAACAAGCAAAGGACGTCTGGGACGAAGCCCCAAAGTCCCACCGGGGCTATAGACATCTTTTTTTCGGCGATGTCCCATAGAAGCATAGTCGTTAAGCCGCGAATCAATGGCACCGGAGGTAATGCCCCAGAACAGCCGTGGAGGTCCGAGGATTCGAAAGGCATCCACGCTTCGCCAGTCAGGCTGAGCAAGTATAGCCACTCGGTAACCCAGTTTCTCCAGCCACCGGCCCATCAATGCAACGCCGAAAGCGGGATGATCAATATAGGCATCACCGGTAACAAGAATAATATCAGCCCGGTTCCACCCGTGTTGATGCATTTCATCAGGCGTAGTGGGAATAAATTGACTCAAATTATCAGTTTCCATTGCGGACATATGGTAATACTAACATCTCGGGTTTATTTGTTCAAGATTTGCGATCAATGATAACAGCTGGTCACCACGAAAATTCCGACCGGGCAACTGCACAAAGAAAAAATAGTCAACAACTTTTTTATTTAGACCACAGGACACAGTTAATTATAATACTTTAGATGTTTCCGTAATGTTCGTTGGCCTGTATTAACCTGTGGAACGAATTAGTATGATCGAGAATATTTTACTGGCTTTTATTCCTATATTTGCAGCTGTTGATGCTGTGGGAGTACTTCCGATTTTTGTCTTGACAATGGGTAGGGGTATAACTGTCAATGAGTTAATCCATCAAACTTCGGGGTTTTCCCATAACCTTCTCTGTAGCAAGTCCCTGCGAAACCAAAAGCAGGCATTTATCGCCTCTACTGTGACAATTAACAAACGGTATAGAACAAAGTTTGGTTCATTCGGCGGTGGCTGACCAAAACAGATTAACCGTTCACAAAGATCAGGATGTGTTTGAACAATCCAGACCAGATAGATCATCACCAGCACGCATAACAGAACCAATTAACAAATCGCAGACCAACGGAAGGTCCGAATCTTTTCCAACTTCACCTGGCTTTTGAGAAAACGAATGGCCTCTTCGCATTCCCATCTGCGTATGTAGTAACGCAAGACTCGCTTAGCGTCTTTGAGATTATCCACCGGCAGATTGGTCAGCAGCATCAGAGGCATGTTACATCCAGCAAGGCGAGAAACAACCAACGTTAAATCTTGTTATCTGCCAGGCAAACGTACCTTTCCCCAACCGATTTGTGTAATGACAAAAGCAGGTTTGCCATGACGTTTGATCAGTTTGTAGAAGCGATGTGGGGTAGGTGTTTGCTCAGCAAGCTGGCGGGCCTTAAGAGGTATCCACTGCCCATCACCACTACGCTCAAGATCATCGAAAAACCGCAGCAAATGCCGTTTTCCTACCAGCCGAACCACAAAACGATAGTTCCTATCCAGCCAATCTTCGAACATCACCCCCGCATCAAATCCTCTATCTGCTACCAGCACACCACGGTTGCCGGTAAGCTCAAAGATTTTATGAACCGCTTTCAGGACCACCGGATTTTGTCCCGGGCCGTAAGGTTCTTCGTGGCTGAAAGGCTCAAGCAATATAGGGACAGGGTTCTTTCGACTAACTGATGCGTACATTTCCACCAGCCAGTAACCATTGACCAGCTTGCCCCGTAAGACCAACAGCCAACTTACGGGGCTTGCCTGTACTGCCATCACGAACTGTTGCCAGGTAATTCATTTTTTTTTGCTAAGGGCTTGGCCATATCTGACAGGTCCAGGATGATAGGTGTGTCGTCTTTGAAGTTAGGTAGCCAAACCTTCGGCAGTGCCTCTTTAACGTCGTGATTAAAGCTGCTGTTAACCTGCTTACAAAAAACCCGCCAGAATCCCATGAAATATCCGGATTAGAATAGTCGATTGCTGTCGAGGAGGAATGTAACGGGACCATCGTTGGTGCTGGTCACGTGCATATATTCGCCAAAAGCGCCCTTTTCAACAACAATCCCCCGCTCAGCGATAAGCACAATTACCTTTTCGTAAAGCTGCTGTGCCAACTGCGGCTGGGCGGCGGCATCGAAGCCAGGACGACGACCCTTTCGGCAGTCGCCGTGAAGTGTGAAATTGCTGACCAGCAGAACCGCACCGCCGACATCAGGCAGGCTTCGATTCATCTTGCCGTCGTCATCGGGGAAGATACGCAGATTTATGAGCTTTTCAGCTATAAACTCAGCATCTTTGAGGGTGTCTTCCTTTCCGACACTTAGATACACCAGGAGTCCTCTGTCGATTCGGCCAACTGATTGGCCGTTAACTTCAACCTGAGCCTTCGAAACCCGCTGACAAACGAAACGCATAACAGTCCTCAAATTCAATATGAAAGGATTCTAAAACCACGGAGCCGAGGCCGCCCTTCGGATGTGCAGCTCATCAATGACGGCATTTCCCTTGTGGGTGACAAGGTACAGAACCAATTCGGCGATTTCTTCCGGCTGCATAAGGTCCTGCTTTTTTATATCCGGGCGGACTTTTTGTACAAGCTCGGTATCGACTCCGCCGGGACAAAGCAAATGTACGCGAATATTTGAGCCCCTCAGCTCCTCAGCTAATGATATCGTCATTCCCCGAAGGGCATGTTTTGAAGCCGTGTATGCACTCTGGAGGGGATAGCCTTTGACGCCTACGACTGAGGCAATGTTGATAATGTACGCAGCCTCAGCTTTTTTTAGCAGCGGCAGAGCCTCTCTGCAAAGGATAAACGGCGCGCGTGCATTTATACTCATGCAACGGTCGTAATCCTTGGTCAGGGTTTCTTCAAGCTTTGCAGAATGAGTTATGCCGGCATTATTAATCAGTATGTCGAGGCGGCCGAACCTTTCGCCGGTTGCCTTGACGAGGTTTTTAATGGAGCGCTCATCGGTCAGTTCTGTTGGGATTATATGTGCTTTTCCACCGGCGGCTGTTACCTGCTCGGCGGTTTCTTTGAGTTTGTCCATCGCGCGAGCTGCAAGTACGACCGTTGCGGCCTCCTTTGCCATTGCGAGACTGATAGCTTTGCCTATTCCCCGGCTTGCTCCTGTTACTATCGCGACTTTTCCTTTTAACCTTTTTTCCATTTCGCAGTCCTTCTCAAAATCGTTCAGTGATTATAACGGAACAATATGAAAAGGAAAAGTCCCCCATTGCCGGATGTTTTCTGTGGGTGTTATTTTTTAGCTGGTTTTTGGCCTGTCTGATTTGGTTATCACCGGGTCCTTGTTCTGCTTGTGCGTGATTCTGCGCGACGTAAATTCCTCTTTTCCTCCACCATTTTTTTGGAGATTTTGTCTAATCTCTCGTTCCTTGTTACGAGCAGTCCATCGATAACCACCGTTGTCTTTGACGCTTTATCTTCGAAGGCGATTTTTCTTGCAAAATTAAGCTCTTCTGCGACCTGCTGGTATACGGCTTTTGCCAGTATCGGGGAGCTTGCGCTCTGCCTGGCCGTCCATCCTCGCATCTCCCTTATGCCCAGCCTGTCTATGGTTTTCAACTCTATTTCCAGTCCTTCAAAAGTCTTAATTTTTGCTTTCACTGTATTCGGATCCGTAAATGGGAGTTTCATGGTTACTTTTGTTATCGTTTGGGTGCCTGTCATATCCTGCCGAGACCTTCTGCTGCTGCTCCGCCTTGTAGTATCCTGAAATCTTCCTCCATCATTATAGCTACTATTATATCCGCTTTCCCTTGTACCTGTGCGTCCGCGGACGCTCCTTTGCGACCTTCCACCCCTCCTTGACTCCAGCATCTCTCGGCGCATTTCTTCTTCCTGCATTGTTTCGCCAATTTTTTCCAAACGCTCGCTTCTTGCCAAAAGTAATCCATCGATTACAACTGTTGTTTTTTCCGCTGATTCCTCCACAGCCTGCTTTCTTATGAATTCAAATTCCGCTCCAATTTGCTCATAGATGGCTTGTACTATTGCATGCGTGGAGCCCTCTAAGCCGTTAATCCATTCGGTTATCTCCTCTTCGCTTTGCTGTTCAACATTTTCCAATGCTTCTTCCAGGCCTGCAAATGCCTTGATTCGATCTTTAATCGCATTTGGATCGTTTGGTTCGGTAACAACAACTTCGTGAGCATCAAGAATCGGCTTTACATCTTTTCGCTTAGTCATCTCGCAAGTCACAATGCTATCTATCTTCACAGGTATTGGCGGCTGCTGTGACTGCTGACCGGCAACCTCTACCTTTATCTGTCCCGATATCTCTTGATTTGTCTTGCTGCTGATTAGTCTTCCTGTTGACTCTTCGACTTCTATCAGCCCCTGCTGTTTTCCTGACAGCTCGTAGCTTACCTTTGTGGAGCCAATTCCAATAGGCTCCGCTTTAGGATTCGATTTGATGCCGGACTTAACCTCTATAAATGATATCCCATCCCTGCGATCTTTCAAAATCCATTCATTTTCTACCGTCATTGCGGCGCTTTGAGTCAAAGTGAGCGTTTTTCTCCAGGAATCCCCGATACCCACAGGTTTTTCCGGATATATCGCCATTGTGCTTTCCATCATTTCTTTTATGCCTTCTTCATTGATAAATTGCTTTATGCCCACCATCATTGCTTCTTTCATGGGCCCTTCAGGGAGCTTCTTTCCAACGTTGTTTCGTATCGCCTGTAAACCCTCGACTTCTTCAACCCTGCCCTTTGGAGTAGTTTTCAGTGAAAAACTCTCTTCTAAAAGCGCAGCAAATCCTTGCGCCATAAGTGGAGCCGGCAAACCTTTTTGAGATGAATCGTATACAACCTTGCCCCCAGCTCCCGTTTGTATTAACTTCGCCCACCTGTAAGTATAGCTCAGCCATGCATTTCCATTTGGCTCTACCTTTTTAACATCCAAATCGCAGCCAAGACCTATAGTCTGCTCCATATTCTGTTCCTGACCGCTGATATTTTGAGAAATTTTTTGCTCTGTAACGAACCGCAAATAATACTTTTCACCCTCTTTAAATCGCATTTGATATTGTATCTTTTCGTCGTTTTGTTGTAGTTGAACAAGTGGTCTCGGCACATTTATCGCAGCAAAACTTTGTGTGACGCTTAAAAAAACGGTAATTAAAGTCGTAAGCAACATAACTATACTTTTCACAATATATCCTCAGGTATTTTGGAAATGTTAATAAAGACCAATCGATTTTCTTAACCGGTCATTTAAGATCTTCATAACAATTATACACAAAAAAACTTTCCTACTGATATGAAAATTGTCAAAAAATGAAATTTCATTACTTTTTAAGCCTTTTCTACAGATTCAAGCCCAATATTTTCCGCTATTCTATCGAATTCATCGAGTGATCGAAATTCGATGATTATCTTTCCTCTGCTACCATTTTTTCTCGTTTCAATGATTACCTTTGTGCCGAGCTGTGTGCATAATTTGCTTTCCAGGTCAAGTATATGAGCCGGTTTTGTGCTTTCTGTCTTTTTCGTCTCTCTTGTGCCTGTAAGGTACTTTCTGACCAATCTTTCGATCTCACGTACGCTCAGCCTGCCTGCCATTGCCCGATTGGCGAGTTTACGTCTGAGTTCATCTGTCGGCAGGGCGATTATAGCACGTGCGTGACCCATTGTTAATTTGCGCTGGGCCAACATTTGCTTTATTTCGTTCGGTAAGTCCAGTAGCCGTATATAGTTAGCGATTACGGAGCGGTCTTCACCGAGCCGTTGTGCAGCCTCTGCCTGAGTTAGAGAGAATGTGGTTAAATAGCTCTGATAACACTTAGCACGTTCTATAGGATTAAGATCAGCCCTGTGAATGTTCTCAATCAATGCCAATTCCAGCAATTGCTGGTCTGTTGCCCGCCTAACTAAAGCCGGTATTTTCTTCATAGATGCTAATTTTGCGGCCCTGAATCTGCGTTCACCTGCAATAAGCTCGTATCCTTCTGATGCAGGCCTAACGATAATTGGCTGAATTATTCCATTTGTCCTTATAGATTCAGCCAAATCCTCCAGCTCTTGCTGGTCCCATACAGTTCTTGCCTGATAGGGATTCGGCGATATTGATTCGATGCTAATTTCTTTCAGGGAATCCTGTAACTCTTTATCTGGTGGGAAGTTAGTGTCGTCAGTATCATCAATAGATTTGCGATTAGCGTATGCCTCACGTACAGATGTTATCGGACCCAACAATGACTCCAGCCCCCTGCCGAGATGTTTTTGTTTTTCTTTCTTTCTTATAGCCATATAAATACTCCTTTATATTACGGCTTCCATTATTCCACAAACCTCTTTGTCTTTTACTCACTAAGACCGACGGTTAACTTACAATGCGAGCCTAAGCTCATTCAACTTTCAGTAAAGATCCTAAATATTAATTCGGAATTTTGCTATAAAATCTGCAACTTTGGAAGAACAAAAACTCCATTTCATAAAAAAAGTTTCACGTGAAACAATGACAATTCAGAAACAGCAACAAAGATTTATCAGATATAGGATTCTGGCTATATATGAAATTAGATACGATTGTAGTGACACATTTTGACTTTCATATTTTTAAAAAATAATGTCTTTTCGAATATCCTTTTTTATTTCCTATTAAAGAATGTTATTGGTTAGCCAAAATTTCAAGATTTCTGTCAAATATTTAAAAGTTAATGATTGGATTCTTTCATTATTCTAAGATCAAATTACCATTGAAATACATTATCTTTAGAAGATGTTTTAGTTATCCGGCTGTATATGAAAATGCCTTCTTAAAGATAATTGAACATAATACGCATAACATATTCTTGATATTGATATTTTTATTACCATCTGGTTCTTGCTTGTATAAAAAAATTCTTTCTTTTTTATATTGCCTTTATATAGGAACTGACAGATCCATGATGTTTCACGTGGAACAACTAAATGAATTTAGAAGTGAGAAGTTAGAATTAATAAGAAAAAGTTACAAGGGAAAAGCCCTGATTCATTATAATTAAGTCAGCTATACATGAGATAAACCTTCGCGGCAGAATAGTTTGTTGTATATACACCTAACTTTTCAATAAAAAGGGCTGCCTTTGCCTACCATAAGGTTTGAACGCCGTAATTTGATTTGCCTTAATCGTTGATTGCACTTGTTTGTTTAATATGATATATAAAGGTTTTAACCTGAACGTTTAGGAACAAAAAGATGGAAACAGTTGAATTAAAAACAGCGATAAAAACTCTAACGGCCCGGATTGAGAAAATCCGGGACTGGCTTTGACTTGTCTAATAAGAAGACCGCCCTTGGAGAGATGGAAAAGAAGATGTCCGTCGAGGGATTCTGGGACAACCCGGAAAAAGCCCAATCCGTAGTAACTCAACTAAGCGCACTTAAATCAGTAATCGAACCTTTCGAAGAAATCCGACGAGAGGTGGAAGACTTACAGGAGCTATTCGACTTAGCTGCCGCCGAATCAGACAAAGAGGAGCTAGCACAATTAGAAGATGACCTGGCGAACCTTGTAAATAGATGCGAGCAAATCGAGCTTGCCGGGCTGTTATCCAATCCGGAGGACATGAAAAACTGCTTTTTCAGTATTCACGCGGGGGCAGGGGGGACAGAAAGCTGTGACTGGGCGAATATGCTGCTTAGAATGTACATCAGGCACTTTGAAAAAAATAAATACAAATTCCGTGAACTCGCTATCACTCCGGGAGAAGAGGTGGGGATTCGGTCAATAACACTTCAAGTCAGCGGGCCCTTTGCATTTGGTAAACTATCATGCGAGACCGGAGTGCATCGTCTTGTCAGGATAAGTCCGTTCGATTCACAAAAACGAAGGCATACGAGTTTTGCAGCAGTGGATTGTATCCCTGAATTCGATGACGATATAGACATTGAAATCCATGAAGAAGATTTACGGATTGATTTTTACCGTGCCAGCGGGGCGGGGGGTCAACATGTAAATAAGGTCAGCTCGGCAGTACGGATAACGCATGAGCCTACCGGTATCGTGGTACAATGCCAGAACGAGAGGAGCCAGCACAAAAACAAGGCACAGGCCATGAAGATGCTCAAAGCAAAATTGTATATGCTCGAAAAACAAAAACGGGACGCTGAGCTGGCGAAACTTTACAGCAAGAAGGGAGAGATCGCCTGGGGAAACCAGATAAGAAGCTATGTTTTGCAACCTTACAAAATGGTAAAAGACCATCGCACTGAATTTCAGACGGGCAATGTTGATGCGGTGCTGGACGGCGAACTCGACGGTTTTATCGAAAGCTATCTTCGGCACCGGACGAAAAATAGAGAAAGTGAGAATTAGCAACGAAGAAATCTCCATAAAGATTAAAAGGACTTGAAAGGATGAAAGATATTATTGATGTCAAAATAAAAACGCGGACGGTTGATTTTGCCACATGCAAAACGGATTTGCTTGCGACAGGGCACTTCAGCGACGTCAAAGTATTAGACAAAGTGAACGCAGATCTCAACAGGAAACTTGACGGAGCGATCGAGCGATTAATTGAATTAGGTGATTTCAAGGGAACAGATGGTACGAGCTCAATTGTTTATGGCAATTCTAAAATAGGCGCCAAACGGGTCCTGCTGGTAGGGCTCGGCGAAAGGAAAAAAACGACGCTGGATACCATTCGCAAAGCGGCGGCGAACGCGGCCAACAGGGCGGTATCAATGGAGGCGGAGACCCTCAGTCTTTCGGTGCACAGTGCCTTCGGGGGCCGGTTTGATCTGGGCAAGATGGGTCAGGCCTGTGCCGAGGGGACATATTTCGGCAGCTATCGCTATGACGAGTTTGTTACCGAGAGCGAAAACGGGCGACTGGAGAGGCTTATCGTTGAGGTGATTGATCCTGACTCTTCAAAGACAAGAAAGCTCAATAAAGGTATTAATAACGGCGTTATTATCGGCAGATCGCAAAGTTATGCACGTACGTTAATGAACCGGCCGGCGAATGTAATGAATCCGGTTAAACTGGCAGCGGCTGCGAAAAAGACAGCCGGCGAGTGCAAAAACTTAAGCTGTACGGTTTTTGACGAAAAGCAATTAGCCTCCAAAGGGATGGGGGGGATCCTTGCGGTTGGTTCCGGTTCGTCAAACAAGCCCCGATTAATAGTGCTGAGGTATATGCCTTCCGGTCGAGTCAGCCCGAAAGTTCCCACGGTTGGTTTGGTCGGTAAGGCGATAACGTTCGATTCCGGAGGGATAAGCATCAAGCCGGCACCCAATATGGACCAAATGAAATTAGATAAAACGGGCGGTATTGCGGTGTTATGCACAATGAAAGCAGTGGCGGAACTGGGATTAGGCGTTCGTGTTCTCGGATTGATTCCTTCTGCGGAGAATCTGCCGAGCGGTTCAAGCTATCGGCCCGGTGACATCATTACGACTTTCAGCAAAAAAACGGTTGAGGTCCAGAATACCGATG
>Ga0224495_10001498_pt1 | contig 16296 bp, 16 predicted proteins | sample SF_Jul11_sed_USG_FD_168128 | JGI IMG/M metagenome (GOLD analysis project Ga0224495, IMG submission 168128) | Sediment microbial communities from San Francisco Bay, California, United States - SF_Jul11_sed_USGS_4_1 | ecosystem: Environmental > Aquatic > Marine > Sediment | place: USA: California... | reverse complement strand
CTACAGACACGAGTTCCACAATGGCAAGATGAAGTCAAACACGGGCAAATACTCAGGCTTGTCTGTTGCTGAAGCCAAGGACAGGGTAAAACAGGACTTAATCGCTGAAGGCAAAGCTGAGACAATGTACGAAATGCTGAACAAACCGGTCTTCTGCCGTTGCGGAACTGAATGCATAGTGAAGATTTTCGAAGATCAATGGTTCATCAACTACGGCAATCCAGAATGGAAAGCCGTGGTTCACAAAGCTTTAGACAACATGGAGATTCTGCCAGAGGAATTGCGTGCTGAATTCGACTACGTCATCGATTGGCTGCACGAAAAAGCCTGCGCGAGAAAGTCAGGCATGGGCACAAAATTGCCATGGGATCCAGAGTGGATAATCGAATCCCTATCTGACTCCACAATCTACATGGCTTACTACACCATTTCCAAACACATTAAGAAATTCGGGATCAAACCAGCGCAACTGATAGACGAAGTCTTTGACTATTCATTTCTGGGCATAGGAAGACCCGTTGAGGTTGCAGCGAAGGCCAGCATCGATGTCAAGGTTCTGGAAGATATGCGCCGAGACTTCCGGTACTTCTACCCATTGGACAGTCGCCATTCAGGTCGCGACTTGGTGCCGAATCATTTGACTTTTCTGATATTCAATCACACTGCTATATTCCCTCAGGAGTTGTGGCCGCGGCAGATTGTGACTAACGGCAGCGTTACGATGCAAGGAGCGAAGATGAGCAAATCCTTCGGCAATATAATACCATTAATCGAGGGAATTGCCCAGTTCGGAGCTGACCCGCTCAGAATGGGTATCTTAGCAACTGCTGAGTTGCTGCAGGACGCCGACTTCAGTCCAACCTTAGCGAGATCCATGCAGGACCGATTGGAGCGCTTGTATAGGTTTAGCGAAGAGATAGCAAAGAATGGAAACCCAAGGGCACCGAGAACCTTCGCTCTGCCAGATCGCTGGATGCTGAGCCGATTACAGGAGCACATTCGAATGGCAACAGAGGCGATGGACAAGCTTGCTGTTCGAAAAGCCATACACAGTGGCCTGTACGAATTAGATCTGGACGTACAGTGGTATCTTAGACGAACTGCAGACCAAATGGGAACGCCATCGAGGAAGGAGGCAGTCAGCTACGTGCTAAGTCAAGTTATCGACGCACAAATTAGGATGTTAGCTCCCGTGACGCCCCACATCTGTGAAGAACTCTGGTCAAAAAAGGGCGGCAAAGGATTTATTGCCTTAGCTTCGTGGCCAGAACCCAACTCGGACAAAGTTGACGTAAAAGCAGAGGAGAGCGAGACCCTGATCGAAAGCGCCATCGAAGACACTCAAAACATCATCAAAGCGACAAGCATGACTCCGAAGACAATCTACTATTACGTCGCCGCATCGTGGAAATGGAAAGCCTACCTAGAAGCGTTGAAGAGATCAGTTTCTGAAAAAGTCGCTCAGGGCGAACTGATGAAGGAGTTGATGACTGACCCTCTGATGAAGAAAGAGGCGAAATCTGTGGCAAAGTTTGTCGGTCAGATCACTGAAGAAGTCAACAGAATGTCACCAGAAAAAAGGCAAAGGCAACTACAGGCGTCAGACATTGATGAGACTGCGATCTTGAATGACTCAGTAGAATTCCTCAGACGAGAACTGAACGCTGAGATCCACATCTATTCAGAAGATGACCCGAAACGCCACGACCCAAAGAACAGAGCCCAAATAGCGAAACCATATCGCCCAGCGATATACGTAGAATGAACTTGGCTGCCACCAAAAAACCTGTGAGGTATTCTCATCATCCAAGAACACATCGCGAGTCTACAGCTTGTCCGAAGATGAAAGGATTAATATTTTTGAGAAATCAACTCTATGACGCTATTCGGCGACACGGGCCCGTGGCGCAGCCCGGATAGCGCGTCAGCCTTCTAAGCTGAAAGTCTGGGGTTCAAATCCCCGCGGGCCCGCCACTGTTGTTCAATGCTCAAAAAAGATATATAATTGAAGTGACTGTTGTTAATCGATTTCACAACAACAATAGGAAAAATCACAGAGGAATTTGGAGGAGAACGTCTGAAATGAGTAAGCCCGATAAACCACATCTGAACCTCGTGATTATGGGCCATGTGGACCACGGGAAATCCACTACGACAGGCCACCTCTTCTACTTAGCTGGAGCGGTTGACGAGCGTCAGATCAAGCAGTATGAAGATGAAGCTAAGAAGATGGGCAAAGAGACTTTCAAGTTTGCTTGGATAGTTGACAAACTGAAGGAAGAACGTGAAAGAGGCTTAACCATTGACCTAGCCTTCCTGAAGTTTGAGACACCCAAATACTTCTACACGGTTATAGACGCGCCAGGTCACAGAGACTTCGTGAAGAACATGGTTACAGGTGCAAGCCAAGCCGACGGAGCAGTGCTGTTTGTCTCAGCCAAGAGAGGCGAGTTTGAAGCAGGAATCGGTCCAGGCGGACAAACTAGAGAACATGCTTTCTTAGCGTTCACCCTGGGTGTCCGCCAAGTGGTTGTGGCTATTAACAAGATGGATGATCAATCAGTGAATTGGGGCGAAGATCGGTACAATGAAATTAAGAACGAGATTGGCCGACTGCTGAAGACCGTGGGCTTCAATTTGGACAAGATTCCGTTCGTGCCCACCTCTGGTTGGACGGGTGACAATCTGGTCAAGCCTAGCGAGAAAATGCCATGGTACAAGGGGCCAACACTGTTTAGTGCGTTAGATGCTTTTGAGGTTCCACCGAAGCCAACGGGCAAGCCTTTGCGAATGCCTATTCAAGATGTCTACACAATCACGGGCGTAGGCACAGTTCCAGTGGGTCGTGTTGAAACCGGCATAGTCAAAGTCGGCGATATACTCATCTTCATGCCTGCCAACAAACAAGGCGAAGTCAAATCGATTGAAACCCATCACGTGACCGTACAGAAAGCAGAACCAGGCGACAACATCGGATTCAACATAAGAGGCATAGCCAAAACAGACATCCGTAGGGGAGACGTTGCAGGACACGTGAACAATCCGCCCACAATTGCCAAGGAATTCATTGGACAAATCATAGTGATACTTCATCCAACAGCAATAGCTGCGGGCTACACGCCAGTGTTACACTATCATACTGGCCAGATTGCTGTGCGCTTTGTCGAGTTGATCAAGAAAATCGATCCGAGAACAGGACAGACAATTGAGGAGAAGCCCTCGTTCTTGAAGACTGGGGATGGCGCGGTTGTGCGCTTTGAACCGCTGCATCCAATTTCCGTAGAGGCCTACGCAGACTTTGCAGAGCTGGGACGTTTCGCCATACGCGACATGGGCACAACTGTGGCAGCCGGCGTAATCAAAGAAATAACCAAGAAAGGTCCATGAGCCCATAAACCGTCCTTTTTCTTTTTTCTTCTAAGCAAGATGTCCTTCAGTATTGCTAGACGGAGTCTTGAAGGCAATTAGACTACATTGATCAGCGGTGCTTCTTAGGCTGAACTATATTTCTCAATTCTGTGATAGACTTGTTGAGAGAGATCACGTCGCCTGTAGCCTGAATGATGTCTGTAGGCAGACAAACTATCACGGAGCCTAAGAGCAGCTTCCTGAAACCAAGTTCCCTCGTGGCTTCATCAGTTAAACCTACGCGCAAGTGCGTTATCTGCCCTTTTCCGGTGTCGGCGTCTGCGCCAATGATTTCACCGAGTGTGTAAGCGTTTGCCCCGATGACTTTCTTGCCGTTAAGTTTGCTGACGCTTACCAACTAGTCACCAAACGTAGAAGTGCGGTTGTTGAGCAAATAAAGCACTGCCGCACATGAAAAAGCGGTTTACCTTAAAACTTATAGGGAAAGACAATGAGAGACAACCCTTCTCACAGGAGAAACAATGTCATGGAAGCCACGAAAGAAGAACGCAAGCCAACGGTTGACGAATTATTGGCGAAAGCAAAGAAGCCAGCTCAACTGGCTCCACCCTTACACAGATTCTACGAGGGCAAGGTTCAAGTCATGCCGAAATGCGCCGTAACAAGCCCAAAGGACTTTGCCATTTGGTACACGCCTGGAGTTGCAGCTCCATGCAAGGAGATTCAGGCAGACCCGGAGAAGTCATTTGAGCTCACAAATCGTTGGAATTATGTAGCTGTAGTAACGGATGGCACCCGAGTTTTAGGATTAGGCGACATCGGTCCGGAAGCTGCGTTGCCAGTTATGGAAGGCAAAGCCTTGTTATTCAAATATCTGGGCGGCGTTGACGGATTTCCCATATGCCTCAGAACTAAAGATCCAGATGAAATCGTGCACGCGTGTGAATTGCTTGAGCCATCTTTCGGCGGCATCAACCTAGAGGACATTGAAAAGCCAAAGTGCTTTTACGTGTTGGAAAAAGCCCGGGAACGTCTGAAGATACCAGTCTGGCATGATGACCAACAAGGAACCGCCACGGTAATTCTTGCCGGTCTGATGAACTCATTCAAAATCGTTGGCAAGGATCCAAAGAAAAGCCTAATTACACTGGTGGGTGCTGGCTCGGCTAACATCAGAACAGCTTACGTTCTGATCAGATGGGGAATTAATCCGGGCAATATAATGCTAGTTGACACTAAAGGCGTGATCTATCCGGGTAGACCGGACATAAAGAAAGAAGACGACCCCTGGAAATACGAGCTTACGCAGAAGACCAATGCCGAGGGCAGAAGAGGCGACATAACCGCAGCCTTCAAAGGAGTTGACGCTGTCGTAGCTGCTTCGAAACCTGGACCCGACACAATAAAGAAGGAGTGGGTGTCAACAATGGGTGATAACTCGATAATTTTCGCGTGCGCCAATCCTATACCTGAGATCTGGCCGTGGGAAGCAAAGGAAGCTGGGGCACGCATTGTGGCAACTGGGAGAAGCGACTTTCCCAATCAAGTTAACAACAGCCTAGGCTTTCCAGCAATCTTCCGCGGCGTGCTAGATGTCAAGGCTAGAACCGTAACCGATGACATGTGCATCGCAGCAGCTCAAGAACTAGCAAAATTCGCTGAGGAACGAGGCATGCACGAAGAAGACATACTGCCCAGAATGGAAGAATGGGAAGTATTCCCGCGAGAAGCAGTCGCCTGCGCATTGAAATCCATTGAACAAGGCGTGGCAAGAATCAAACCGAGCAGGCAGGAACTCTATGAAAGAGCTGCAGCTATCATTAAGAACGCTAAAGAATCCTCAGACTTGCTGATGAAAAGCGGACTGATAAAACCGCCGCCGCCAGAGTCTGAACTCCTAAAATAGAAAGAATCAGATAATCTATGGACCTACACGGAAGGAAGGTGGTGTTCGCCTTCTATCCGCCGGGTGATCCGTGGAAGGGAACGTTCCTCCACATTATTTCCCACCATTCATCATCGGTGATGGTCTCACCTTGACCAATCGTATCCATTATTGTTTTCAGTAGCTCATGATGTCTCTTTTCATCTTCCTGTATGCTTTCAAGCAGAAACTTGATCTTCTTGTTACTCACTTTCTTAATAGCTCCTTCAACGTGACCCATCACTTTCTCTTCATTCTCAATATGCCAGCTCACAACGTCCTTCAAGTAGTCAAGCTCCTCCTCAGACATTGCCGGAGCAACCGATAGGATACTCTCCGCTGCTCGATACATATCAGCGTGCTTCAGCGAGTCCAGCGACATGCCCTTCAAGACTGACGATACAACAGGATTCTTCAGCTTCCTAAGCGCCTTATTAACCGATCTGACGATCTGTTCCTCTTGCTTCACTTGCTCTCGGAAGAAAGTGATCAATTCCTTTTCTTCGTTTTTCATCGACGCCACCTTCAATGACGTAGACCGAAGAGTGCTATTAACGTTTTGCGACCTGCCCAAACAAGCTAGATTCTAGTTTGCTGTGTCAGAGGAATCCCAGAGATGCTGGAAATAATCCTTAGCAAACTGCACTAATCCAAGGTGATTCGACCATATCACCAACGTTGGCTTGTCTTCTCCCATGAAGAGAATAGCTTCCTTGCCATCTACGATGATGCCGCCACCGAACATTTGATCTCGAACCCGCACCTCAGCGACACCTCTCAGCTCTTCAGTGTTCCAGTCTGCGGCTTTCTTCGGCGCCATCAAATAGATCTTGACATCTAAATCTCGCAGATGCTGTAGCAAAGGAACGACCAAGTCGATCAGAGCTTTTGGAAGAACTATTGCTGCGATCATTACTTCGCTTTTAGCTTTGTCCAGCACTTCTTTAAGTTTGGCTAGTGTGTTGAGTTCGCCTCTCAGAATCCAAATGTCGGGTTTTTCTCTGAACTCACGTTTTTCATAAAAAGGCTGTAGTTCGCCTGCGATTGTTCTCTCCCACGCTTTGATCTTGTCTTCAAGCTGCATCTTTGCTGCGGCTAAAGCCTCCGACGGCGCTTTTGGGTAGTGTCGTCCCGGTCTTCCTTGCTCGGTTTCTATCCAGCCTTTGCGTTCAAGAGAGGCTAACGTTTCGTAGACTTTGGAGTATGGTACGCCCGCGTTCTCGCTGATTTGGCTAGCTGTCAAAACTCCATATTCTAGAAGGGCCAAGTATGCTCTTGTCTCATAGTCAGTTAAACCCAGTTCTCGTAAAACTCTTCGGGCTTCTTGGCTGATGTTGGCTTCTGACGGCGTTGTCACCCGTTTTCACCTTGTGAATGGTTTGGAAATCTTCTTATAGTGTATGGCATGAACCAGATAGTTAAATATTACAACTCTTAGTGGTGTCAAGTTGCAGACCTTGAAAGCCCAACAGAGCTCAGATGATCACGTCCTGAAGCAGACACTGAGCTTATGCCCGCAGTGCCTAGAACGTATTGCCGCCACAATCGTTGAACGAAACGGTCAAGTGCTATTGGTAAAAGACTGTCCTCAGCACGGACACTTCGAAGACGTGTACTGGGCTGACATCGAAACATACAAGCGATTTGACGAATACGGCAAAATCGGCAAAGGCATAGCGAATCCCCGAACCAAAACTGACAAACAGTGCCCATACGACTGTGGCTTATGTCCTAATCACAAGTCTCACACAGTCCTCTCGATAATAGATGTTACAAACGCATGCAACCTGCAATGCTCCATATGCTTCGCACACGCAGGCAAAATCGGCTACCTATACAGACCAGACGTGAAAACAATCGGAGAAATCATGGACAACCTACGCAGTAACCTACCTGTGCCACCACCAGCACTGCAACTTTCCGGCGGCGAACCAACCGTCCACCCTGACATACTAGAAATCGTAAAGATGGCAAAAGACAAGGGCTTTCGGCATATTGAACTCAACACTAACGGCGTCAAGATAGCCGATGAGAAAAATGGGGTTGAGTTTCTGCGTCAGCTTCGAGACGCAGGCGTGGACACACTTTACCTTTCTTTCGACGGGGTCAGACCTGAAGCATATTTGGGACGTGCTCCAAGTCACTTGGACGAAAAAGGCAAGCAAGAATACGCTAGTTGGCTTTTCAATGTTAAGAAGAAGGTAATTGAAAACTGCCGTGAGATTGGGCTGAGAAGCGTTGTTTTGGTTCCTGTTGTTGTTCGCGGCATGAATGACACTCAGCTCGGCGAGATTATTCAGTTTGCGATTAAGAACATTGATGTGATTCGCTGCGTCAATTTTCAGCCTGTCTCGTTTGCTGGCAGAACCGAAGCGTGGGAAGTGAAGCAAGGCAGAATCACTATACCAGAAGCCATGCGCAGAATTGAGGAACAGATGAACGGTGTTCTCAGGGTTGACGATTTCTACCCGATCCCGTGCACCTATCCCATATCAGATTTCCTGAATCTTTACAAGTCAAAAGCACATGTTGAATTCACTTGTCATCAACATTGCGGAGCCGCAACGTACCTTTACGTTGAGAAGGGAAAATCTGTGCCCATAACAAAACTCGGCAATGTAGATGCATTCTTCAGCACTTTAGCTAAGGCAGCTGAAGATCTGAGAAAGGGCAAGCGCACAAAAGCTAAGTTGCGTGTAGGCTACTCCGCGCTCAAGAACATTAAACCCAAGATTCTAAGAAAGGTCTTGCCAGCGATCATGAGTGGAAGTTATGAGTCGCTGAGACCCTTCCACTACAAGACTTTGATGATTGGTTTGATGCATTTCATGGACGCGTACAACTTTGACTTGGCTCGAGTGGAACGATGCGCCATTCACTACGGTTTTCCAGGAGGCAGAATTGTGCCCTTCTGCACAATGAACACGCTACACAGGCAAGCTTTGGAAAAGCAGTATGCGACTCCGTTACCTCAGTCCAAACCCGTGGAAGAGAAGAAGCGGACCAGAACAAGGACTGGGAATAAGTCTATAAGTAGCTCCTCATCTTGAGAAAAGCGGAGTCGTTGCAGTCATGGGCGGAAAGAAAAAGTTGTCACTTAAGCAGATTGAGCGAACGCAAGATAAGAAAGACGAAGCGCCCGAGAAAAAGAAGGGCGGTAAATCGGGGCCAGCTCCGGAAAGAAAGGCGCCGAGTATCATGCCTCCTGACATTAGGAGCGAAAAGACAATCGCCGAAATTAGGAAGATGAAGGCTGTTACGCCGTTTGCCGTTGCTTCTCGGTTTAATCTGCGCTTGAGTGTGGCAAAAGACATGTTGGAGGAGCTGGCTCAGAGAGGTGTTCTTGAGCACGTTTCATCGGGTAAGAATCTTAAGATTTACAGGGTTCATGATTAGCATATTCGTTTGTCTTGTGTGGTTGGTATTTGGTTTTTCCTGAGCGTGTTTATACACAAGAGGAAGTCGACAGAGCTAGAGAACTGGTTCAGAAAGGGTACAAGCATTCCTTAGCGACTGAAGGTAGCAAGCAGTTCAAAGATAAGATGCAGCAAGTTCTAGAGCTCATCAGGGTAGCTGGTTATTATGATTTCGTGCGCACTTACCTGCGTGAAATCATTGAGATTGAGGGTTTCAGTCAGTTGCATGAGTCTGATGTTGCGTTGTGGGCTAACATGTCAATGCTCGACGACGTTGTGAATGCTGCTAGCTATGTGGTGCAGAAGGCTCAGCAGATGAGAGATTTCTTGGATGGCCACTTGTACTATGGAACAGGCGAAATTGCGGCTATTGAGAAACGCCTGGAGTTCTTGAAGATGCTGCAGAATAAAGGTGAAAGCGAGGAAGTTAAGGCAAGATGCGCGCAGCTATTGAAAGAGTGGGCTGATACTAGGCTTCAGTTTCCCTAGGCTCGCACTACTCTGATTACTGTGCCGCTTTTTACTGTGTTGAACAGTTCTAGGTTCTTTGTGATTTGGCCTATCATGTTGACGGGGCTGTAGGGCTGTGACTCTCCGTAGAAGATGCATAGGGCTTTGCCCATTGGCCAGTATGCTAGGTCGCCTTTTTTGACTGTGGTTTTGGCTTTTTCTTCGCCCGCGGCTACTGGGATTTCGAAGTAGATTTCTTGTTTCCAGAGTGCTGCTCTTCCTTCTATTGGAAGTTTCTTCAGGATGGCGTCGACGGTTCTTGGAGATAGGTGGCGTATTAGTTCTCCTTGGGCTTCGCCTCCGTTTTCGATGATGAATTTCACTGGGATTCTTGAGACGCTGGTGTCAGGCAATTGTCTCACAAGCAAGAATAGAGTATAGGTTGTCTGGTGGTTTTTACTTTTGTGGGAACTTTTTCTTCAGAAGTTCTTCAAGTGTTGGTGTGCCGATTTCTTGAAGCTCATATTTTGCTCTGACTGCTGGTTTGTTTATGTTCAGGACGCGTCTGAGGTCAATTGGTGTGCCGATTAGTACTATGTCACAGGGTGTTTTGTTTATGGTTTCTTGGAGTTCTCGTATCTGTTCTTTGCTGTAGCCTAGTGCTGGGAGTACTGCGCCTAGATGTGTGTATTTTTGGTATGCTTCGATGATTGAGCCTACTGCGTATGGATGTGGGTCAATGATTTCTCCGGCTCCTGATCTTTCTGCTGCTATTGTGCCTGCGCCGTATGCCATGTTTCCATGTGTTACTGTGGGTCCGTCTTCGACGACTAGGACTTTTTTGCCGTTGATTTGTTTTGGGTCATCTACAGTTATGGGTGATGAGGCTTCGATGATTATTGCGTCTGGGTTGAGGGTTTTGGCGTTTTTTCTTACTTGTGCTACGCATGTTGGGTCTGCGGTGTCTACTTTGTTTATGACGATTATGTCTGCCATTCTGAGGTTGGTTTCGCCTGGGTGATAGGTGACTTCGTGTCCGGGTCTGTGTGAGTCTGCGACTACTATTTGGAGGTCAGATTTGTAGAAGGGTAGGTCGTTGTTGCCGCCGTCCCATACGATTATGTCTGCTTCCTTTTCGGCTTCGTGTAGTATTTGTTCGTAGTCTACTCCTGCGTATACTATGACGCCGTTGTCTATGTGAGGTTCGTATTCTTCGCGTTCTTCAATGGTGCATTCGTGTTTGTCTAGGTCCTCGTAGGATGCGAATCGTTGGCATGCTTGTTTAGCTAGGTCACCGTATGGCATTGGATGTCTGATCACTACGACTCGTATGTCTCGTTTTCTGAGTAGTTTGGCGACTTTGCGTGAGGTTTGGCTTTTTCCTGAGCCTGTGCGGACTGCGCATACTGAGACTACTGGGACTTTGGCTTTGAGCATGGTGTTTTCTGGTCCCATTAGTCTGAAGTCGGCTCCGTTAGCCAGGACGAGTGAGGCTTGGTGCATGACGTATTCGTGTGATACGTCGCTGTATGCGAATACGACTTCCTGTATGCCGTGTTTCTGTATGAGTTCGGGCAGTTCATCCTCTGGATATATCGGAATGCCCTTTGGGTAGTTGGGTCCTGCGAGTTGGGGTGGGTAGCCTCTTTTTGCTATGCCTGGGATTTGTGTGGCTGTGAAGGCTACTACTTCGTAGTTTGGGTTGTTTCTGTAGTATACGTTGAAGTTGTGGAAGTCTCTGCCTGCTGCGCCCATTATGATGACTTTGGTTTTGTTCATAGAGGATGAGCCTCGGTTAGGCGGTGAGGTTTGAGACATAAGATTCAATCGTTGATATAAGCCTTAACTGTGGGTTAGCTTTGCCGGCATCCTAGGATGGGATGGTTATTATGAGTGCAGAAAAAATTTTTCGCGGTGAAAGCTCAGCTTTTCAGCGTGTGTTCTAGACTCTGTTCATAGTTCTGATTGAGGTTTGGGGGCTGTTTGGTCGTGTTTTGTGGTGTGGTTCAACATGGTTTGTGGTGCGATTCTGCATGGTTTGTGGTGCGCATTGAGTATGTTGATTGGCTACTCTACGGGAAAAGAAATTTCGCAAGAAGAAGGCGCCTATTCCCTTTAGCCTTCTTCTACATGTTTTGGCTGAGTGGGCTGGTTCTTCTGGTTTTGAGAATCGATGTGTTATGCCCAATTCACTGAATCTGATTTGCTGGAGTGCAGGATGAATGAATATGCGTTCTGCTACAGTTTTCTACGGTTTATGACGAGTACGCTGACCGCGGCTAATATTGTAGTGCTAATAGTCGCTATTGTTGTGGCGTTGAATGCCGTGATAAGCGCGTCGGGGAGGGCAGGTAATGATGTTGGCGTCGTCGGAGGGAGAGAAGGCATAGTCGGAAGGCTCTCTGATTGCTGTCGTATCCGAACAATTCGCTCTTCAGCAAAACGGGGCGACCATGCTGGGTAATCCCCCACTTGCAGAGGTCTCGTTTCTAACGTAATGATTGGTACTCCAACAGCCCACGATACTTGCATCGTAGTGTTGCCCTCATTTTTCAAGGAGAACGTGTAGTTTCCGAATGTGGCTATGGGAACAATGGTCCTGAATAGCCATGACGTTCCCCCCGTTAAGGTGCCGGCGCCGCCGGCGCCCGCTGTCTGCTTGGTGGGGTATGGAGGGATTTCTCCATGAAAGGGCGCGACAACCTGTCCATCCCAGCCGTCAGGGCCAATAACTGGATACGTGTGAGGGCGGTACAAATCGCCGCCGTTAGGTCCAAAAACCGTCAAGTCGTACCTAAGAAAACCCTGTCTGTAATACGTATCATTACGCTCGGGAGGAGAAAAGAAAGGCACAGTGGCACTGTTATTTAAACCGTACGCAGTACCCGTGAAGTTAAGCTTTGAAATCACGACTGCCGTGAAATTGAACCATTCTTGAGGTGGTAGCTCTCGCAGCATTGATGGCCCCATACTCTCCTTTTCCATCAAGCTTCCCGTCATCACATCGCAAACGTATTGATTCTGGGTGATACATTGAACTTGGGCAGCATATTCCGAATACTCAGCTGCGAATTGAGTCAAGTTGGCTACATATTGACTGTGGGCAATGTCCAGTGCCTGCAGTGCGTCCTCGTGCAGACTGAAATTGACATTTGACAGATGCCAAGTGGACGCCACCAGAATCGTGGCTAAGATCACAACGATTGTGCTCAATAGCATTCTGGATTTTCGGCTGTAGGGTGCAAGCCTTCGTCTTCCCTGTCTAGATACAGTCTCCACTGTTTGCATAACGAACAAAGCGTCATTACCAGCCTCGGAGAGGCGATAGTTCCCATGTTCATCAGTCTTGATCAAACCGTCCAGCTTGGTTAAGTGATGTTGAAGATGCCCGCTACTGTCGATGTCTGTCTTTTTCTTCAAGTCTGCAAAGCTGACTGCTTCCTGAGACAATAGCTTGAGAATTCTAATACGCGTCGGATGCCCCAAAGCATCAAAAACCTCAGCCCTATCCGCCTCACGGTCCAGCACTTCTGACACACCATATCAGAACGTGGAGGGCAAGTTATTTAATGCTAACTTTGTAGACCAAATTGACTGCACGTTGCAGCTTGCTGATGCGTCATGCTATTTCTTGTTCTTGGCTAGAATCCAGTAGTGTTTTTCTCCGCCTCTTACAAGTATGTTGTCAGAAATTATTTCGAAGCCGGCTTTCTTTACGAGTTGCAGGGATTTCTTGGGGTCGTAGTGGCTCCAGAACATTTCGGTGCCATAGTACTTGTCAGTTGCTTCCCATTCATCGGGACCTAGACAGATCAGCATTACGCCTTTAGGTTTCAGTATTCTGTGGAAACTCTGAAACATCAAGAAGTGCTTCTCCCTTGGAACGTGGATTATGGAGTAGAAAGCCGTCAAACCATCAAAGGAACCAGTCTCAAAGTCCAGTCTTGCCATGTCTTTCAGAACGAATCTAGCCTTCGGAACATTCTTGCGTGCAAATTTGAGCATATTCCTTGAGAAATCAATTCCTGTCACGTCGAATCCGCATTCAGCGAGAAATTGAGCAACAGGAACCCCATCGCCACATCCCACATCCAAGACCTTTGCATCCTTCAGCAATAGACTCGCGAATTTGTCAAGTTCCTTCGTATTGTCAAATGCGCCGCGGATGATCTTGTATCTTTCAGCTAACTTGTCATATCCCTTTCTAACTGTCTCCCCCTTCTCCCTTACGTTCAAGATCTTTTCCTTCAATTCCACCGGGTTGTCATTCCTGTGAACGTGGTACTTAACCGTGGAACGCCCGCTTTGTGTCAGATTGCTTCTTGCCTCTTAGGTCCAGTGCTTCGGCGATTATGGCCATTTCTTTCCAGCCTAACGGTCGATTGGTTGCTTTGATGACTAGGCGTTCTCTCCATCCGCAGTCTAGGCATTCGTATTTTACAGGCGTGATGGACATATGTCCTGCCATGTCTCCGCTCATTGAGCCAACTCTCCTAATTTTAGCGCTCTTGCATCTGGGACAAATCTGTACGTCAACGAATTTCCCTTGTCTTCCAAGCTCTTCCAGGGCTTCAACCAATGCTGGCAAAGATTCGCTTTGAATCTCTTCCTGCTTGAGAAGGGTCAGCTGTCGCTTACGTTTCTTCTTTTTCTGCTTTTCTTCTTCCATTCTTTAAAGCCTTCATAGTGTCAGCTTGTGTTTCTGGCGGTTTGGGTGGCTTCTGGATTTTCTTAGGCGGCAGAAGAGCCAGTAGGAATAGCAGTGCGAGGAAGCCCAATCCGCCAATAGCAACTACTGCGCCCACGAATCCGCCGAAGCGGAAAATCAGCAACAGCGCGGCAGTGTAGAAGTTGCTTTCAAGTGGGCGGATGAAGAATTCGTAGTAGTTGAAGAAGGGTCTCAGGACCCATGCCAGTTGGGTGCCCACGAACGCTAGGATTACGCTGCCCACAAGAAAGGCTGGTTTCCAGTCTTCGCTGGGTTCCTTGTACAATGTCTTTGCGCCTCTGATTAGGTAAATCAATGCGAAGAAACCGCCCAAAGTGAAGATGGCGATGTTCAGGAGAGCCGTGAACGAATGTGCATCTGACGATCTTGGAGTAGTGATGATGAAGAAAAGGTTTACTGGAACGAAGGCTATCAGAATTATAGCCATTATGGTGAAGCCTGACAGCAAGAGAGTCACGGTTTGCCTGAGACTGCGCTTGCCACCTAAGAGCGAATAAAGCACGTAGTAGCTCGGCACAGTCAAATAAAGAGAAATCAGAATTAGCACCGGAACCTTAACCGCACTGTAGATGATCTGCAAGCCCCCAGAGTACAAGCCCATTGTCGCACCGTACGCGGCTGACAAAAGCAGAATTGCGAGGTTAGAGTTCACGAAATAGGTGTTGAGATTTTTCTCCTCAGCAAGATTCGCAAGGAACTGATCACTGCGTTTCAGGAACTCCTCCAGAACGGCGAGTACTCCCACTGAAGAACCCCTTCAATACGAGATACAGTATGTTCCTTTCTTAAATTTTGGGCTTAGCGTTGTTAGGATTATCACTCGACAAATCAGCAGACAATTTCTGTCTTTTAGAAGTCTGGTGTTAGGACGACTCTTTTCATCATTTTTGTTGTATGTGCTTCGTTGAATACTTCTTTGATTTCGCTCATAGGTCGAGTCTCAGTGAATGGACGAATCTTAATGTCTTCATTCAACACCATTTCTAACACTTTGGGATAGTATTTTGGCAGACAACCCCATGTGCCGATTACTTCAGCGTCGAACGCCATCAAACGGGACAAGCTGAACTCATTCTTCTGCAAGCCAAATCCTATGACAATTATTTTGCCCACAAACGACAACAAATTCAATGCAATAGACTGTCCGGCACCCGTTCCGGTGACCTCAAAGATTGTCCAAGCATAATTGGGAAGTCCATGTGCCTTGCACAGTTCTCGGAATTCATTGCGAATCACGTTGTCATCTTTGCCGCCAGAATTGATCACGTAATCTGTACCATACTGTAACGCTCGTTCAAGCTTTTCCTGATCGCGAGCAATGCCCACGACGGTCTTGGCTCCAAACGCTTTCGCCATCTGTGCCACGTAACTGCCAACACCGCCTGTGACTCCCACAACGACCGCATTGTCGCCTTTTTGTAATCGAGCTCTTACGCATGCTTGATACGGCGTGGTAACAGCATCAGCTATCACAGCCAGTTCAGCAAGTTGAAAACCACGTCGATCATTCACGACGCACAAGTCCTCAGACGGCACGGGAATATGGCTTGAAAAACCGCCATAAATGCCCAGACTATTTCCAGGCATCTTCTGGGCTAAGCACCGGTTTCCTCGACCCGAAGCGCAAATGTCGCATTTGTTGCAGGGCATGACAGCAGGAATAATGACCTCTTTGCCTACAAGTCGGCTGTCACCTGCGACCACGGTGCCGCTTATTTCATGTCCAAGCGTGAGCGGAGGCTTGGTTACTGTGGGCACGCCGTCGTAGAAGTAGCCTAGGTCGGTGTGGCAAACGCCGCAGCCCGCAACCTCAACCAAAACCTCGTTGGGCTGAAGCTGCGGAACAGGAATCTCCGCTTTCTCTAACATGCCTTCGGTGACTTGCCCTGTTTTCGGGTCTTTGCTCCACGATCTAATCATCTGCCAAGTCTGTATCTTCTCGGGAATCTTGCTCATGCTTTGTCGCCCTTTTCTCTCTGTCTCGTTATTTTGGTGGTTGTTCCTTAGGCTTTGCCATCACTTCGCTGTACATTGCGTCTTCTGCCAGTTTGCCTCGGGCTATCAGTTGTCTGAATTTGATGAAGTCAATCGTGTCTTTGCCTGTCATCTTACGCGTATTGAACGCGGCGAATCCAGCGAAAGCTTCGTAGTTCATGTTTGCCGCCAACCAGTGGCGGTTGTAGTCCTTAGCTGCATCCCAGAAGAACTTCTTCTTCGATCTCACGCTATCAATCGCTTTTATCAAGCAGCCTGGAAACAGGTTGGCAAACAGCCACACGACCTTATTGACCTCTTTGTCTAGAAGTTCGAGGCTGATCTTGTTCTGTTCTCTGGCAGATTTGATGTAAGCCTGAGCCTTCTGATATTCTTCGCCCGTTTTCAACTCGCCAAAGATGATCTCGCCGTCT
>Ga0224495_10001497_pt1 | contig 16298 bp, 10 predicted proteins | sample SF_Jul11_sed_USG_FD_168128 | JGI IMG/M metagenome (GOLD analysis project Ga0224495, IMG submission 168128) | Sediment microbial communities from San Francisco Bay, California, United States - SF_Jul11_sed_USGS_4_1 | ecosystem: Environmental > Aquatic > Marine > Sediment | place: USA: California... | reverse complement strand
TTTCAGGCTCCTTCATATCAATTAAATTAAGTAAATCATTACAAACCTCTTTCATAAAGGGATGGTTTGTAGAATTAATTATATTTTTGTAAATTATAAGAGCTTTTTTTGTATCAAATCTTTCAAAATACTTGGCATACCAATATTCTCCCTTCTGATAATAAATTGAGTTTGGTTTAAATTTGGAAAATATTTTCTGAAAAGTATTTTTAGCCAAATTATAATTACCAATTTTAATATATGCTCTTCCCAAAAGAAAAAGTCTGTCAAATTCTTGTAAATCGTCCTTTAGTTGAGTAATTGATGCAAGTAAACTTATAATTTTCTTGTATTTATCTGTATCCAATCTTCTATTTGCTGATTTATAATAGTATTGAGCTAGTAAAATTCTCTTCACATGATTCAATTTCTTTTCATAATTAGGATTTATAAGTCTCATCCTCTCTAATGCTTTTCGAGTATATGTTTGACTATATAAATTTACTACTTTTAAGTAATAGTCAAATGCTTGGTCTTTCTTACCAAGTAATTCGTATGCTGAGCCAATAAAATACAATAATCTATCTTTAATTTTATCTTCTGATTTGTCTATTAAAGGAAAATATGTACTAATTAATAAATTATACTTCTTCTGTGTTATAAAAGTTTTAGCTTCCATTTCTATTAACTTTATCAAGTAATTTGATTTAGGATAATTTTCTCTTAATAATTTAAAATAATTTAAACTTTGATCAGCATGTCCCATAAAATGATAACTAGTTCCCAAATAATAATATAACTGTTCTTTTATTAGTGAATCATTATTCACAACGAGTTTTAAGTATTGACTTGCTTTAACATATTGACGTTTACGAAAATAACTCATCCCCACAAGATAATTAGTACTAAAACTATTATTTAAAGGAAGTTTATTTTTCTCTGCAAGAGAAATAATTTCAGAATAATTTCTCTTTATGTATATTTCTGACAGAGGATTTATTTGATAAGAATTAACTTTTACCTTTACATTATTACTTTCTAATACAGATAAAAAATCTTTTGGTGTGTCAATCTGCTTTGCATTAATTTCAATGAACGTCCATCCAAGTATAAATATCAAAATAAATATTATTAAAATAATTACATGATAAAATCTTAATTTTATTTTCTTCAACTTTTTACCTGCTTTATTTATCAAACTAACATTCTATTGAATACTAAATCCTATTAATATTCAATCTAAGAAAACTATTAAAAAAAATCAATCTAAAGAATTTAATTTTATACTTATTCAATTATTAGAGATTTGTTTACTTTTTTTAATTATGTTGGGGTTAATTAATATAATAAATTAGTAAATTTTTAATAAACTACTCTCAATAGGCCATAAAATTAAAAATTGGAAAATCAATAAATGAGTGGAAGAAAAAGAATTGCATTACTAATATTAATAATGATTATTGTATCAGTAATTACAGGTGGCTTTACCATCTATCAATTGTACGAAACAGCCATTGAAGAAGAGAATGCTAGACTTAAAGAAATTGTATCATCAAATTCACAACTTATTGAAGCAGTTGGCAGATTTGATGCCATGTATAGCCAAAAAGCACACCCAAAAGGACCTGCAGCAGCAACATTAAGCCAGGTAGAAAACGCATACAAATTATATAAAGGTTTTGGTAAAACTGGTGAATTTGTATTAGCTACTAGAAAAGGAAATAACATTGTTTTTCTTTTAAAACCAAGATTCCATATTGCTAAATTCCAAAAAATAGTATCTTTTAATTCAAAAAAAGCAAAACCAATGCAACTTGCTCTAAATAATTTATCAGGTGTTACCACAGACTTAGATTATCGTGGTAAACTAGTTCTTGCAGCATATTCACCAATTAAAGGTTTAAATTGGGGTCTTGTAGCAAAAATTGATCTTGATGAAATTAAAGAACCATTTATTAGAGCAGGTTTAATTAGTGGTATAATTTCTTTTATTTTTGTATTTATCGGCTCTTCACTATTTTACCTATTTACTAGTCCACTAATAAATAAACTTGTGGAAAGTGAATCTAGGCTTAAGGCTGTTATAGACAACTCATTAACTGTAATTTACTTAAAAGATCCTCTTGGACGCTATATTCTTATTAATTCAAGATATGAAGAATTGTTTAACATCAGTAAGGAACAAATAATTGGTAAAACAGATTACGATATTTTCCCGAATGAAACAGCAAACCAGTTTAAACGTAATGACCAAGATGTTTTAAAATCACTAATGCCAATAAAATCAGAAGAAATTGTCCCTATGGCTGACGGTATTCACACATATTTTTCTGTTAAATTCCCTCTCTTAGATGCTTATGGAAAACCTTATGCAATTGGTGGTATGTCTACAGATATAACAGATCGTATAAAAATGGAAAAAGCCCTTCAAAAAAATGAATCAGTGCTAAGAACAATTTTCGAAAATGCCGCAATCGGTATTGGTACAGCAAATATGGAAGGGCAAATAATAGAAATTAACAGTGCTTTTGCCAAAATGCTAGGTTACACAAAGGAAGAATTAAAAAACATTTCCTTTCGTGATTTTACCCATCCAGACGACATAGAAATAGACTATGCTAATTTAATGGAGCTCATAGAAGGAAAAAGAGACTACTATCAATTAGAAAAGCGATACATACGGAAAGACAAGAAAACTATTTGGGGAAACCTTACTGTATCACTAATTCCAAAAACAGGTGACATCCTTCCCTTTGTGGTAGGTATAATAGAAAATATTACCATGCGTAAGCAAGCAGAAGAAATTATTGATCAACAAATTTCACAGTTGCAGAAGGTTAATAAGGAATTAGAAGAGTTTAGTTATGTTGCTAGCCATGATCTTCAAGAGCCTCTTCGCACATTATCAAGCTACTGTACCCTTTTAGAAAAAGATATTGGCGATAATTTACCACCTAGAGCCCAAGAAGATATTACTTTTATTAAAGATGCCGCTAACAGAATGAAAAATTTAGTAAGCGATCTACTACAACTATCAAGAGCAGGACGTTTCCAATATAACATGAAAGCTGTTGATCTGAATAGATGCGTAAATGACGTTATTACTGATTTACAATCCTTTATAGAAGATACAAATAGCAAGGTAGAGTGGGATAATCTACCTACTGTACTTGGTGATGAAAATCAACTTGCTCGTGTCTTTCAAAATCTTATAAAAAATGGTATTAAATTTCATAGTGATAAACCACCTCTTATCAAAATATCTGCAAAAAAAATGAGTTCTAATTGGGAAATAACTGTTAGCGATAATGGTATTGGCATTGAGGAACAGTATTTGGACCAAATATTTTTGCCATTCAAGCGGCTACACGGTATGGGAAAATATGAAGGTACAGGAATAGGTCTTACAATCTGCAGAAAAATTATTCAGCGACATGAAGGTGAAATTTCTGTTGAGTCTATCTTAAATGAAGGATCAAAATTTAAATTTACTCTTAAAGACGTTTCTAACAAAAATTAGGAGAATTACACATGCCCAAAAAGTTTGATAATAAACTAATTACTGTCTTATTAGCAGAAGATAACCCTGCAGATCAGCAATTAACAAAAAGAGTTTTTGAAGATGCTAAAATTAAAAATGATCTTTATATTGTAGAAGATGGTGTTGATCTTATGAACTATCTGAATAGGAAAGAAAAATACTCTAATCCAATTACCTCTCCCAGACCAGATCTAATTTTACTCGATATCAACATGCCAAGAATGGATGGTAAACAGGCTCTTAAGAATATTAAAAATGACATTAACTTAAAATCTATACCTGTTATCATTTTCACAACATCCTCTTATGAAAAAGATATCATTGAATCTTATAATTTGGGAGTTAATGCATACGTCACCAAACCCCTTGATATTGATGAATTTATGTGTGCTGTAAAAAACCTTGAATCCTTTTGGATGATACTTGCAGACTTACCATCAAGGAGAGCTGAGTTTAAGGATTACAAATGAAAACACCAATTTCTGTATTAATAATAGATGATAGTAAATCCCAAAGTAGTTTGTTAGCAAGGTTTTTAGAAGATTTAATTTTATGGGATGTGACTCACAAAGAATGTACTACAGGTAATGAAGCTATAACTATCATTAAGAAAGAAAATATAGATATTATTTTTGTAGATTACTTTTTGATTAATGAAACTGGTGTTGATGTTATACGATCTCTTAAAGACACAAATTGTCAGGCTTCCATTATTTTACTAACTGGTATGAGCGATGAACAAATTGCTATTAATGCACTCCGTGAAGGTGCAGATGACTATCTCAAAAAAGAAGAACTATCTGCTCACGTTTTAGAACGTTCCATTAGACATGTAATAGAACATAAAAGAGCTCGTGATGAGCTTATAAAAAGCCAAAAAAGTTTAGCAGAAGCTCAATTAATTGCTCATATAGGAAATTGGGATTGGAATATTGAAACAAACGAGCTCTACTGGTCTGATGAAATATACCGTATTTTTGGACTCACCCCTCAGGAGTTTGGTGCAACTTACGATGCATTTCTAAACACCATTCATCCAGATGATAGAAATCTTGTAACTAATTCAGTTAACGCTGCAATAAATAATAAAATACCATATAGTATTGAACATAGAATAGTACTACCAAACAAAATTGAGCGAGTTGTTCATGAAATGGGCAGAGTTTACTTTAATGATAAAGATAAACCAATTCGAATGCTGGGAGTAGTTCAAGATATTACTGAACGCTACGAAGCGGAAAATAAAATTAAAATCCTTGCAAAATTCCCTGATGAGAACCCGAATCCCATACTTCGTGTATCATCAGATTGTAAAATTATATATGCAAATAGAGCTAGCCAGGTATTATTAAAAGCGTGGAACTCTGCTGTTAATAGCCAATTACCAGATTATTTTCATAAAATTATAAATGATGTTATTAAAACTAAATCAAGTAAGAATATTGAAGCTAATGTTGAAAATCTATTTTTTACCTTTTTAATTGTTCCTGTAATCGATATTAATTGCGTATATTTATATGGTGAAGATATAACCGAGAGAAAAAAAGCAGATGATAAATTACATCTAGCTGCAAAAGTATTTGAATATTCCACAGAGGCAATCCTAATTACCAACTCACAAGGCACCATTCTAGAGGTAAATCATGCATTTTGCAAAATTACTGGTTACTCTCACAAAGAAATTATAGGTAAAAATCCTAACATGATGAAATCAGGAAAGCATACTAACGATTTTTATCAAGATATGTGGAAAAACCTTTTAGAAAAAGGTAAGTGGCAGGGAGAAATCTGGGATCGACGTAAGAATGGAGAAATCTACCCCAAATGGATGACAATAAATGAAGTAAAAAATGAAAATGGTATATTAACTCATTATGTTGCAATATTTTCTGACATGACTACTAGAAAACAAACAGAAGAAAGATTACAATTTTTAGCTCATTACGACACTCTCACTGGACTTCCTAATAGAATATTATTTCAAGATCGACTAAAACAGGCATTAATTCAGGCTAATCATGATAAAAAAATGCTGTCAATCATGTTTTTAGATTTAGATCGTTTCAAAAACATTAATGACACAATGGGTCACTTTGTAGGTGATGAACTTCTTAAAGAAGTTGCAAATCGCCTTAAATCATGTGTTCGTAAAACTGATACAATATCTAGACTTGGTGGTGATGAATTTACCATTATCCTAACAGACATATCTAATATTCAAATTGTTTCAAGTATCTCTCAGAAGATAATTGATATTTTTTCAACTCCATTTAAGTTGGAAGGGCAAGAAATTTTCGTTACAACAAGTATTGGAATTTCCATGTATCCAGCTGATAGTAATAATGTGGATAATTTAATAAAAAATGCTGATACTGCAATGTATCATGCAAAGGGAATGGGAAAAAATAATTATCAATTTTACTCTGCCGAAATGAATATTAAAGCCATAGAACGACTTGATATTGAAATAAGTTTACGTCGTGGATTAGAACGCGATGAATTTATACTTTATTATCAACCACAAATTGATATGAATGACGGTCGTATTATTGGTGCAGAAGCACTTTTACGATGGAATCCATCAAAACGAGGTTTAGTACCACCTGATAAATTTATTCCTTTAGCAGAAGAAACAGGTCTAATTATTCCAATTAGTGAGTGGGTGCTAAACACAGCATGCGAACAAAGTATATCACTATATAATAAAGGTTATCACCTTCGTATGAGTATTAATTTATCTAGTTTACAATTTAAGCAAAAAGATTTTTTAAATGAAATAAAAAAAATTATTAAGAAAACTAACATTGATCCCAACTATTTGGAGTTTGAGATTACTGAAAGTGTTCTCATCCACGATGTGGAAAAAACAGTTAAAACGCTTCGTGAGTTTAAAAATATGGGAATTAAAAATGCAATTGACGACTTTGGAACAGGATATTCATCACTTAGTTATTTAAAACGCTTTCCTATAGACACGTTAAAAATTGATCAGTCTTTTGTACGTGATATAAATACCAATCCAGATGCATCTGCCATAGTAAATGCCATTATTTCAATGGGGCATAGTTTGAATATGAAAGTAGTTGCTGAAGGGGTTGAAAATTATGAGCAATATAAATTTCTTCGTGACAATTTTTGTGATATTGCTCAAGGTTACTATTTAAGTAAACCATTACCAGCAGATGAGTTTTTCAATTTCCTTCAGGAAAAGCAAAAACTTATAGAAGTTAAAATGAAATAATTTTTAATGGCTTATTGTCTAGATATTCTTCATATAAAATTAATGGTTTTTTCTTGTGTCATAAAGTTTTTTCATAAAACGTCGATTTTTGTTTTAAAATGAGTTTTTATGAAAAAAAAAAGTTTTGCTAGTTATTTTCTGTTTTTAGCTTTTGGCCTATTTATTATGGCTTATATTGGTGGATACTTTATTGAGAAAAGAAAGAGCAAAGCACTTTATAATAATGTCCTTTATAAAGCAGAAAAAATGAGTGAAAGAACTCATGAAATCCTAAATAACAAACTATTAAATGACAAATTACTTGCTATTAATCTTATCTACAAAGAGTTTATAGACAGAGAACCTAGTGTTTCGTTCTATCAAATTAATAAAGAAAAAAATGGAGTTTTACATCCTACAGTATTTGGTAAAAGAGAAAATAGTCAAATAAAAATCGCAACGTTAAATGAAATTATTAATTATAAACAACAAACAGAAAATACTTTACTAAGTAATAACTTATATTTCATCTATCATAACGATATTTTTTTAAAAAATAAATATTATGGTAAACTATTAATAGTTTTTGATAAGACTTATTTAAATCATAATAATACAAGAATTTATATGATTTGTTTTGCTTTTGCATTACTAATGGTAATATCAGGACTTTTAATTTTTACATTTTTTTACAAAAAAGAAGAATTAAAAAATAAAAATATTAATCTATTAGTCTATAATCCAGATATTACAAATAACGATAAAGAATTTACAAAGGCTGAGACAAATAATAACATTGATAGTATTGAATTTAGCCCGTGCTCAACAAACAATTATAAGTCTATAAATGGAGAAATTGTTGATTAGAAAAGTAATTATAGTATATATTCTAAGTTTATTTCTTTACTCAACATTATTCACAAGGACAGGTGTTGGTTATTTCTTTAAAGACAAACGTGTAATGAAAAAGTTTTATCATTCAGCTCTCACTCACAAAGTAAATAAGATATCAGATAGGATTTATAAGTCTGATGAGTTTGTTTTTAAAGCTAATGATTTTAATATTAGTCCATCCAGACGAATAGGAATAAAAGAGTTAACCAATTTATTTTCTGAATTCCAGGTTGTAAGGGATTTGCATTTTCCTCCCACTCAAAAAAGAGTGCTCCACCTTAACGCTCATTTTAGAGATCCATATTTAATGCATGTAGATTTATCTCCTAAAAAGGAAATTTTCTTACCGGGATGGACTAAATCTATAGATTTTTGGGTTCTAGCCTCATCAGAAGATTTTCAAGTTTCCTTATATCTTGAATATCCCAATGGTTTGAACATGAGGTATAACATCCCAATTAAAGGAAAACCTGGTTGGAAAAAGGTTTTTATTAACTTAATGCATGGAAGTACTAAATCTCTCTATAAAGATAAGCCAATTAAACTTTATAAAATTAGGTTCAATAATAAAACTCAACGTTTTCCAACAAATTTTTCTGTTTGGTTCACAAAATTGGAAGTTTATAACTATATTAAAACTGCTGAAAATCTTTATAAAGAACCATATAAAACTTTTTCTAGCTTTGAAAGTGGATTTCCTAGACACTGGAACTATGTGCTAGAAAATAAAATAATTAAAAATAATATAAGGGAAATTTTAGATCATGAAGGTGGAAGTCTTCTTTGGCAGAATAATAAGAAATTCTTAAATCTTAATATCCCTTTATCAGTACACAATAATAAAAATATATTTATTATTTTCCCCAAAGGATTGTACAAACTAAAAAAAGATTACCAAATTTCTCTTTGGGTTAAAGGAAAAGGACAAGGTGAAGAATTATCTATTATCTTCCAAGAAGGAAAGTGGCGATATTTCGAGTTACAAATAGCCAATATTTACTTTGTGGGATGGAAAAAACTAACCGTTAAAATACCAAGCAAAATGATTACATATTTTAAGGATCCATTATCCACTAATAGCTACATTCTCCCTTTGGGACTGAAAATTTCTGGTGGTAGTAATCCTAACACTGCAATCCAACTTGGAATTGATCAACTAGAAGCTATAATTGAGCCTGATAAGCTTGGTAATGTAAAAAACTTATAAAAAAGATAGGCTGGCATTAGATCCATAGTATGCCTTAACTCTCTTTGATTGTTTGAAATAGGCTGAACAAAATAAGAATGGTATTAATGGTCTTCCAACCAGCTTTATTGCCATTTTAGAAGATACATTCAAATAACTTGGTATTTGAAATATTAGACTCATAAGCCATTCCAACACAACACAAATTACAGTTGCCGCTAAAATCCACAGAAATAACATTATTATTTTATTTGGTGATTCACTAGAACGCTCTTTTAAAAGTTTAATTATTTTAAATGTTAAGTAAATTGTAACAATTAAATCTATAATTATAAATATAGCAACAGGTAATCCAGCTATATCTCTAATAACTAAAAAAACTAAAAATCCAATTCCAAATACTCCAAAAATAATTAAAACCCAGTTAACCGCTTGGATAAACCTAAGCCAACCAGCAAATTCCTCCAAAGACTTTACCACTAAATCTCCTAATAATATAAAATCTTAAATTAAACAGCCTCACTACCTCTTTCTTCAGTTCTAATCCTAATACAATCATCCACTGGAAGGATGATAATTTTACCATCACCAATCTTTCCACCACCCTCTGATTTTGCACTTGATATAATTGCTTCAATTGCTGGTTCAACAAATTCATCATTAACCACAATCTCAAGCTTAACCTTCCTTAAAAATGTAATTTCATATTCCTGTCCTCTAAATATTTCTGTGTGACCCTTCTGTCTACCAAATCCTTGTACATCACTAACTGTCATACGGGTAACACCAGCATTAGCCAGTGCTTCTTTAACTGCTTCCAACTTGATTGGCTGAATAATTGCTTCAATTTTTTTCATTTACTCTCCAATTATAATTATAGCTTCAATTAAAATCAAAATATATATAATAATCTAAACTTAAAAATAAAGATAGTTAGCAACTCTAAGACTGTCAATAATTTTAATTTTTAAAAGAAAACTTATAAAAATTTACGCAGCAAAATGGTTAAAATAATTAGATATTAGTAAGTTTTAAGGATTTAGACCCATTTGTCTCAACTTTAAAATGACTAACCAACTCCTCAAGCTCTGTTACACTTTGACTATTCTGCATTCCAGCCTCATTTACATTTTCCACAGCTCTATATAATTCATTTATACCGTTTGAAAGCTCTTCAATGCCACTTTTAGATTCACTTGAAATCATACTTATGTTATTCATAGATCTTGATATTCCTTCAATTTTTATATCCATTTCATTGGACGATGATTTAACATCACTAGTAACCTTAATTAGTGAGCTCAACGACTGAAAAACTTGTTTACTCCCCAAAGCTATTTCTTGCATTGAAGTTTTCATTTCTATCATACTGTTTGCCATATCCTTAATGCCACTAACAATATTGACAAATGATTTACCTGTGTTATCCGTAGATTGCTCTGATGTATGTATAAAGTCAATTACCTCTTTCAAGGAATTAGATATTTCTTTCGAGTTTTTAGCCGTATCCTCAGCTAGTTTTCTAATCTCATCAGCAACAACAGCAAACCCTCTTCCTGCATCCCCAGCATGAGCAGCCTCTATAGCAGCATTCATTGCTAAAAGGTTGGTTTGTTCGGCAATACCATTTATAACTGATATCATTTCCATTATCACATTTGCTGAACTAGTAACTTTTTTTATAGTTTCCATAGTCTGTTTCATGTAAACCTCACCAGTTGATGCTGCTTTTTCTAACTCATTCACAAGCTTAAGTTTATCTTCCGATACCCTTGCGATATTATTTATAGAAGCAGACATTTCCTCAATTGATGATGAAGACTCATTTATAGCAGATGCTTGTGATGATATTTGGGTAGTAACATTGGATATAAAACCCTTAACCTCTTTAGCAGACTGATTGGACAAATTAATTTCTTTATCAAGACGTAATACTTTTTCTCGTAAGTGTTCCATAGTAGTTTTCATTTCAACTAATGATGCAGATGACTCTTCTGATGTTGCTGCTAAGGATGAACTAATTTGTTTTGTTTGTGTTGTTAAGGTTATTATATGCTTCATCATTTTATTAAGACTTTGCAACATCCTCTCCATGCTGGCATATACACCAGTATTAGCTTTTTTATTTGATTTAGCGTCAATTTTAAGATCACCCTTAGAGATTTTATCTGCTTTCATCACAATTTGATCAGGTTCTGCCCCCAATTGTCTTAGTAATCCTCGTGTAATAAAGAATGCAACAATAATACTTACTACTATACCAAGAATTAGAGTTGATATAATCATAATTAATATGATAAAAGAAGTTTTTTGCAATTTTTCTTTGGATTCATCAACTCTTTTTTCTGCTTTTTTTATAACTTCATCTATTAGAACATGATTTTCGCTTCCAACTTTGTCTAAAATATCGTCTATTCCTTGATAGTAACTTTCATCTTTTACTTTATTCTTTCCAACTTTAGGTATAAGATTATAATCTCCAACTTTAATCATACTCTTAAGATTGTAAATCATTCTAGCTTCATTAGTTGTGTCTTTTTCTGATACACCAGATTCTCCTAGCAAATTTTTTTCATCTTGTTCAAGTTCTTCTTTGAATTTCTTTAAAAATTCAAGTCGTTCTTTAGATACATCTTCATCTTTATCAATAATTATATCCATATATGCTAGGGTTAGTTCAATTCCCATTCTTTTCATATCATCCATAGCACGTAAAGTTTTATAATTTTGTTCTAATTCACTAGAACTTGTGGACATGTAATTTAATCCCATGTATCCAACAAATACAGATAGTACAAATAGTAATATTACCATAATAAAGCCAAGTAAAAGTTTTGTTCCTACCTTCATTTTACTGATTTTCATAAATACAATTTCTCCAAAGTTACAAATTTAGCCGTTTTAGCATATAGAAAATTATAATCTGATACTAACAATACGTCAACCTACAAAATTACTCAATCTAAAAAAATATACAAAAATAAAATTATTTTTATAAAAAGAATATAGAATTGATTTATTATTATTTAACTGTAAACACTGATAATATGTGGTTTATAATGCAATTTTTTTAAAAATTAATAATTTTTAGGCATTTTTTTTTGTTTTTTTTCTATCGTTCTCAGTTAGATATTTTTTTCTTAATCTAATATTTTTGGGGGTTACTTCAACATATTCATCATCTTGAATATATTCTATTGCTTTTTCCAGAGTCATTTTTACAGGAGGTATTAGTCTAATTGCCTCATCTGAACCAGATGCCCTTACATTAGTTAATTTTTTTTCTTTTATAGGATTTACAGTAAGATCAGCTCCTTTACTATGCTCACCTATAATCATTCCAGTATACACTTCAGTTGTTGGAGAAATGAAAAGTATTCCTCTTTCTTGTAGATTCCACAGTGAATAGGCAGTTGTAACACCTGTTTCACCAGAAATAATTGATCCAACCGTCCTTTTTTCTATTGGACCAAAATAAGGAGCAAAGTGATCAAAGGAATGAGACATAATACCCTCACCACGAGTTAGGATTATGAATGTAGATCGGAAACCTAGAAATCCTCTTGTTGGAATCTCAAACTCAAGGGTTGTATGATTGTTTTCTGTGTACATTTTTTTTAATTCTGCTTTTCTAGGAGACAAAACCTCAATTATTTTCCCCGAAAGGCTTTCTGGTACATTAATTACCACAAATTCAACTGGCTCATGTTTCACTCCATCAATTATTTGAATAACAACTTCAGGTTGAGACACTTGTAATTCAAAACCTTCACGTCTCATATTTTCTATTAGGATAGCAAGATGCATTTCACCTCTTCCGTATACTTTGAAAACATCTGAATTGTCAACACTTTCAATTTTGAGACCTACATTGGTTTCTAGTTCACGGTATAAGCGTTCTCTAAGATGTCTACTAGTTACATAATTCCCTTCTCTACCAGCGAATGGAGAGTTGTTAACCATAAACTCCATTGCAAGAGCAGGGGGATCCACTTTAATGGCTGGTAATATTTCCACCTCTTCGCTTGTAGATATAGTTTCACCAACATAGACATATGGAAGACCTGCTAAAGCGATGATATCACCGGCATAAGCTTCATCCACCTCAATTTGTTCCAAGCCCTGAAAAGTAAAAAGTTTAGTTACTTTGCCTGTACGCTTGATCCCATCAGGTGTAAATATAAAAACATTATTACCTTTTTTTATTGTTCCTTCAAAAATTCTTCCAATTGCTATCCTACCCAAAAAATTACTATAAGATAAAGTTGCAGGCTGCATTCTGAAAATAGCTTCTTTATTTGATGGGGCTATTTTTACGTGCTCTAGAATGAAATCCAATAGAGGAGTAATATCTTTTCGTTCATCAGTCATCTCTCTAAAAGCCAAGCCATCACGAGCAATTGTGTAGATATGAGGAAAATCTAATTGTGCATCGCTAGCGCCCAAATTAGCCATTAAGTCAAAGGTTAAATCAATGACAATTGAAGGGCGAGCCGAAGGTTTATCAACTTTGTTTATTACAACAAGTATTGGTAAACCCAATGCAAGGGATTTTGATAAAACAAATTTTGTTTGTGGCATAGGACCTTCATAAGCGTCCACAATTAGTACAGCAGCATCTACCATACGTAATATTCGCTCTACTTCAGATCCAAAGTCTGCGTGACCAGGAGTATCAACGATGTTTATCTTCGTTCCTTTATAGGTGATAGAAGCATTTTTTGCGTAAATCGTTATCCCACGTTCTTTTTCCTGATCATCACTATCCATAACACGCTCCTCAACCTCTTGGTGTAAAGCGAAAACTCCACACGCCCTAAGGAGAGCATCAACTAAAGTTGTTTTCCCATGATCAACATGGGCAATTATTGCAATATTTCTAATTTCCATCACAAGAAAATAATCAATTTTTTTTTTTTGTCAAAAGATATTAGATTCAATCTAAAATTTAAGCCTGTTTCTCAGGGAAAAATCGATTATTAAAGATTGCATTATAAACTTATTAGAGCAAAAATAGATATACTTAGTTAGTATCATAGGGCTAAAGGCAATTTTTGGATTGCAACTATTATGTGGCTTGCTATGGAAGGGTTAACGCTTTTTTAGAGCTGTTTTAAGATATGTTGGAGAGAGGTTTTGTAGAGTTTTATTTTTATTCATTGAAAAGTTAATAGTTTCGTATTGGTATCCAGCTTTAAGAATTTGGATTTTGTTGTAATCGCTTTCTTCATCTGAAAACTTAATGAGGTAAAAATAATAGCCATTTGCAAAGTGACACCAGGTTCTATTTTTTAATTTATTATATAATTCTACTATAATTTCATTTTTAATTCTTGATTTTTTTTCTGTAAGTACTTCCCCAAAAATAACATATTTTGTGTTTAGAAGGTCGAAAATATTAAATTGTTTTGTAAATTTAATTTGCATTGGAAGTTTATTAAAAAGTTCTTCTCCTTTATGATTGAACCAAAGAGTTTTGAATTCATTTCCTTTTGGAGTCATAAAGATTTTAAGTGTGTTTAATATGGTTTTATCCTTTACTGAATGGTTTATAAAGTTTGTATGAATTATTAAACCCATATTGGCTAATTGCTCGACATTAAAATTGTATGTAATATAACTCTGAATATTGGGAAAAACACCACTAATAGCTATAATTTCTTTCTCATTGTTGAATTCCAAGCTGTCACTAGCTATACCATTTGGTATATTAAGGTAATTAAGAGTTTTTACATTTGTAGCTTGAAAATAACTAACTTTATAAATAGTTGGTTTAATTGCAATTAAATTGTTATTAGAATCATATTGATAATTTATATTTTTAATAAGTTGATTATTTTCAAAAATCTTTTTTGTGATAATTTTATTATTTTTGTATTCACAAGTAGTTAGAGTAATTAGTTTATTTTTATCAAAATCTTCTATTTTTATGATATTTCCATTTTCATCATGCTTGAAAACGATTTCAGAGATTTTTTCTTTAGAAATGTTGTAGGTTTCTTTTCTAATGAGATAATTTTTATTATTATATATAAAAATAGTTTTGTTTTTTATTAAATATTTGATAGTTACACGGTCATCTTTTGCTATAAAATCATCAATACGTTTTATAAATCCTTTATTATTATAATGATAGAGTTGACGATATTTACCAATTTCACCTAGTTCACGAACTTTGGCATTTTCATTATAAATAACATAGTTAGATTCTTTTTGAGTGGTAAATTCAAAAATCAGATTATCTTTAGACTTTGTTCTAATAATATTTTGATTGTTTAGACTAAATAAATATGGTCCTAATATTTTGTGGAATGGTTTTTCAGTAATAAGATTACCATTTATATTAACGTAAATTCCTTTGTAATAGTTGGTTTCTTCATTGGCAAAAGCTGATAAACTTAATGACAAAGCTAATAAGATAAGTAGACTAAATTTGCACCACTTAAACATAAATTTTATCCTTAATACTTGATATTTATATAATTTCTTGTATACTAAGCTTATAATATAACTTAATTAATTTATTTTGACAAAAAAATTATAAAATAAAATGTTAAAAATCATTTTTATTATTACTCACTCTATGAATAATTGGAAAATTATTCTCTATTACTGTTTCATAAGGGTTTGAAGTGGTTTCATGACAAAATATTCCAATGAGAGAGTAGGATTTGTTAATTATTATTTCTCCTAAATTGTTAAGTTGCATGGCTTTAGCACCTGATATAGTAGCCATATTAATAATATTTTCATGGGTAAGAAAGGGAAATTTCAATTTCATTTGTTTAAGTTGCTCAAAGAAGTTTAGTGAGTAAGCACTTGCAAGGGAGTCTGTTCCAATAGCTATGTTTACACCATAATCTAAAAGAGTTTTTAGTTTAAATGTCGGGTGATTAAAATAATTATGACTCATTGGACAATGAATCACCGATAAATTAAGGTTTTTTAGTATATGAATCTCATCATCTTCAAGTATATTAAGGTGAATCAGCATACTATCTTTAACTAGATAGCCTTTGGAGTGTAGATATTTTAGTGGTGATGTTTTATAAATATCTTTAGACAATGGAATATATGAATTTATAAACTCAAACAGTTTGCCACTACGATTATAAAAAAGTTGTTGTTCTTCAATACTTTCTCCAACATGAATTGCAGTATGGTAACCTTTGTTTTTTATGTATGAGACTATGGTTTCAAATGCTTCATCACAAAGGGTATAAGTAGAATGAGGAGAAATCCCCTGTTTAATAAGGTTTTGAGGTTTATATGTTTGCTCAATGCTCTTTGTAAGGTCATCTAAACGATTATTTACATCACTTGGTTTGAGTGAAAGATATTCCCAGTATACCCTACCAAACATTTTGCTTTTGAGTAGGTAATTGTAGGAAATAAAATTAGAACTAATATCACCTATAACAGTTACACCGCTATCCCACATGGATTTCATACTAACTTGTATACTGGATACTATTTCT
>Ga0224495_10001495_pt1 | contig 16307 bp, 17 predicted proteins | sample SF_Jul11_sed_USG_FD_168128 | JGI IMG/M metagenome (GOLD analysis project Ga0224495, IMG submission 168128) | Sediment microbial communities from San Francisco Bay, California, United States - SF_Jul11_sed_USGS_4_1 | ecosystem: Environmental > Aquatic > Marine > Sediment | place: USA: California... | reverse complement strand
CACCGAATCGATGACAATCACATCGACGGCGCTGCTTCGAACCAGCTCCTCTGCAATCTCCAGGGCCTGCTCTCCGGTATCGGGTTGAGAGATGAGAAGTTTATCAATATCGACACCCAATCGTTTCGCATATTTAACATCCAAGGCATGCTCGGCATCGATAAATACAGCCGTCCCTCCCACTTTCTGGGCCTCCGCAACGGCATGGAGGGCCAGGGTCGTCTTTCCGGAAGCCTCAGGTCCGTAAATCTCCACGACTCTCCCTCTCGGCAATCCTCCAACCCCCAGAGCAAGATCTAAAGAGAGGGACCCCGTGGAGACAATGGGAATCTCTCCGGGCAGTGTACCCTCCCCCCATCTCATAATGGCTCCCTTGCCGTATTGCCTCTCAATCTGTGAGATTGCCAAACTCAACGCCTTCTCTTTACTGGAATCCGCTTTCATTATTCCTCCAATTTAGTTTCAGATTTTAGATTTAAGATTTCAGATTTTTCAATCTGCAATCTGCGATCTGCAATCTGCAATTTAAAGGCCTCCTAATTTCAATTCTCTCAATCGCGTATAGATCGGACCGGAAGGCTTCAAATCACTCTCAAAAAGAACGACTCTTTCCACTCTGAAATCTCCAAATTCTTCCTCTTGATACTTCTCCATCCTTCCGATCAGTTCATCTCTCCCGCGGTTCGATTTCGCCCTTCCAAGAGTCAGGTGGGGATTAAAGTCTCTCTCCTCTGGTTCGTACCCAATCTTTTTTAACTCCTCGTCCACTCCTTTTTGTAAAGCGACTAAGACTTCCTTCCCTTCCTTCAATCCCATCCAGATCACTCTCGGATTTTTAAGATGAGGGAAAGAGCCCATCCCACGGATCGAAAGGGAAAAAGGAGAGGTGGTCTGAATGGGGCCTTCGAGCGATTTGGCGATGGGATCAATCCTCGACTCATCAATATTTCCAAAAAATTTTAGAGTCAAGTGAATATTTTCAGGATTCACCCATCGCACATCCGCGTGGGATAATTTCAGCTCCTTTTGAACTTCCTCGATCTTCCTCCGGATGGCTTCGGGAAGTTCAATGGCAAGAAAAGATCGAATCAATTAAAAACCTCTATAATATTAAATCGATGTTAACACAAATTAAAAAAAAGTCAATGAGAAAAAGGCCTTATGAAGACTCTTGCCCTTACATTTTCCTTGACAAAAATGCCTTTTTCTAATATGAAATGATCAACGCATCATCTGTTCTCTATTGACTCATTCTAAGTTTCAAAAAAATTTTTTCCAATTCTCTAAAGGAAGGAGGTGATTTCATCCGCAGCCTCCAACCATTGCTTTCATCCTGGCTGTTGAGGCCCTCACTTTCCCATCACTTTAAGAAGGAGGAGTTCCTATGAACGAGAAAAAGAAGGAGGAAGTCCGAGGAGGCTTTGAGTTTTTGAAGGATTGGGGTGATGCCCTCACCCGCTGGACAGAGCGCTGGATTCCTGACGCCTTTATCATCGTCATTATTCTGAGCCTCGTTACTTTCGTGTTAGCCCTCATCTGGGGATTCAAACCAGAAGTCGGCATCGGCTCAAGAGCGTTTGAATCGATAAAGGCCTGGGGAAATGGATTCTGGGCCTTGCTCGCATTTGGCATGCAGATGTGTCTCATCATGATGACCGGCTATATCCTGGCGTGCTCCCCTCCGGTTCGATGGTTAATGAATGGGATATCCGGCTGGTCCAATCCTGAAAAACCGTGGCAGGCGATTGTGATCATGTCCCTCTTCTCGATGATCATCGCTTGGCTCAACTGGGGATTGAGTCTAATCGCAAGCGCGATGCTTGCCCTCTTTATTGTCAGAAGAAATCCAAAGGTGGATTACCGGCTTCTTGTCGCCGCGGCCTATTTAGGTTTGGGTTGTACCTGGCACTCAGGTCTATCAGGCTCTGCGACGCTTCTGGTAGCTACCCCAGATAACTTCTTGATTAAAGCAAAGCTGTTGGATGCCGTTATCCCTACTACCAACACGATCTTTCACCCCTTCAACATTATTTTGACAATTGTCATGGTAGCTATCGTCACTATTTTGATGGCACTCATGCACCCGAAACCCGAGAAGACCTTTGTTGTGAAACCTGAATTGATGGATAAACTCAAGCTTTATGAAGCCCCTCCAAAACCCGCCAAGTATGAAACCCCTTCGGATTGGATGAACTGGTGGCCAGGATTTAACATCATCGTCTGTATCGGAGGGCTGATCTGGTTATGGTGGAATTTCTCGACAAAAGGCATCGGAAAAGGCCTCACCCTCGATACGGTTAATTTCACAATGTTAATGTTGGGAATTCTTTTCCACTGGAGACCGTGGTCGTTCATAAAGGCTACCGAAGACGCTGGAAAAGCGGTCTGGGGAATTGTCATTCAGTTTCCCTTCTATGCGGGAATCTTTGGTCTCTTCAAATTCACCATGCTCTCACAGGCATTCACCAGTGCCTTTGTGGCGATCTCGAATCCACAGACCTACCCTCTCTTCATCTACTGGTATGGAGGCCTCCTCAATTACCTCATCCCGTCAGGTGGTAGTGAGTTCGCGGTGGTTTCGCCTTACATCATTCCGGCAGCAAAGGAGTTAGGCGTTGGACTGGGGACGACTGTCGTCACCTATGCCTGGTCCGATATGTTGACCGATATGATCCAACCCTTCTGGGCCATCGCCATGCTGGCTGTGGTGAAATTGAATTTCAGAGACATCATGGGCTGGTTGCTCATGGTCTTCTTCCTCTACTTCATCGTCACCTCTCTCGCGTTTCTTTTCATCATCCCCAACTTCTAATCATAAGAAAGGGCCTGTCCCCGATTTCAGGACAGGCCCTTTCTTTTCTTACCCTGTCTCAATTCTCTATTGCCAATACTTGTCTTTGGAGAGTCTTTCCTCGATATTGATTTTATAGAAATCCTGAATGGGCCTGAAGATCTCCTTGTCCTTTTCATAAACGGCTTTCAGGGCACTTCGAATAACTTCCACTCCCTTAGGAGTCATCTTTCCGAGAGGCTGGCGACAAGGCCCAGAGGGCAATCCAAGGCCTTTCATCATCGTTTTGATCCCCAAGGGGTTTCTGAACTTAGCAGGAACCTCGAATCCTTCATATAATTCCATCGTATTGACCGTTACCACTTTGAAGAGAGGATCGAGTACCTCTTTCAACCTATTGGCCTTCTCCATGTCCCCATGGCTAATCGTCCTGACCATCTCACCAATGGGTCCTGGAACGATGTTCGACATCACGGATACCACTCCTGAGCAGCCAATATCGGGTCTGATCATCATCTCGTAGGTCTTATCATCATCCCCGGAGAGAATGTCGAAATCCTCTCCGCACAGAGTTCTTGTCTTGGCCATGCGCTCGAGATCTCCCGTGGCCTCCTTCACAGAACGCACATTCTTAAATTTCCGATGAAGGATGGCAAGATCCTCAACTTCCAATTTTGTCCCCGTTCTCCCTGGGATGACATAAGGCATGACAAAAGCCTTGCGAAACGCCTTTGCAATCACCTCGTAATATTCGGTCCTCAGTTCGAGTGAGGAGGGTCCATTATAGTAGCAATCAACAAGCAGGGCTCCCTGGGCTCCAACCTCCACGGCGTGTTTTGTCCCTCTGAGAGCCTCACTTGTGGAATTTGAACCTGTCCCTGCCATAACAAAGACCTTTCCCTTGGCCAGCTTTACTGTTTTCGTGATTACACGATCATGCTCCCTCCAATCCAAGGTGGGAGACTCGCCTGTTGTCCCAGTGGGAATGAGATTGGCTCCATTCTCTATCTGGAAGCGGACATTCTTCTCCAGACCCTCAAAATCGACCTCTCCCTTTCGATCAAAGGGTGTGACCATGGCCGTCCAGCATCCTTCAAACCTCTCGAATTTCATTTATACCTCCTCCTTCCTGTGGAGATGTATTCGATTATTATGGAGTAAATGAGCAAAATTTCAAGAAGAAAAGATTCACAAATAATTAACAGGGATATTTCAGGAATGTCTCGAATGAATCAACTTCTCATGGAAAAACTGTAGGGCCTCCTCTGTTGCCTTTTTTTTAATTTCTCTACGACTCCCCTTCAAATCTAGTCTTTTGACCCATGTTCTTTGGCCGTCACAGATCCCGATGAAAACTCTCCCGATGGGAGACCTCTTTGTTCCGCCTGTGGGTCCCGCCACACCTGTGGTGGATAATCCGAAAGTCGTGTGAAATGCTTTTCGAACTCCCTGCGCCATTCTTCTTGCTACTTGTTGACTCACAGCTCCATACCTTTTAATAATAGACAACGGAACACCGAGATGCTCTGCCTTTGATTCGTTGCTGTAGGTCACCATTCCGCCCATAAAATAATCCGAACTTTCCGATACATTCGTGATGCGATCGCAGATCAGTCCTCCGGTGCAGGACTCCGCGATGGATAGGGTCCAACCTTTCTTCCTCAAAAGGTTGCCAATTGCCTTTTCTAACTTCATAGGGAAGTTCCCTTCTTTCATCTCAGGGATAATCCCCCCAACCCCCCTTTAGTAAAGGGGGGAGAGGGGGGATTTGACAATCAGCTGCACAAGCTGAAGAACTATGTTGGCATACACTCCTGCCAGGACATCATCCAGCACTACCCCGTATCCTCCCTTCACTTTTTCCAAAAGCCGAATCGGAGGCGGTTTGACAATATCAAAGAATCGAAAAAGAAAAAACCCGAGCATGATGAAGAGAGGCGTCTTGGGTAACCAGAGCATCGTGATCAGGTACCCCATGATCTCATCGATCACGATTCTCGGATGGTCTTTTCTTCCCCAGCATCTCTGAGCTTCACCTGAAATCCAGCTGGCGAGGAAAAAGAAGGTGAGGACCGTTAGTTCGTATAGAGGAAAAGGAATTGAAGAGAGAACAAGAAAGATCGGGATGGCTATCAGGGTCCCGGCGGTCCCTGGAGCAATGGGAGCATACCCGGCACCAAAGCCAGCGGCAAGAAAGAGGACAAAGTAATTTGTCTTCCTCTCACCCTTGCCCTCTCCCCCAAGTGGAGAGGGTGGGGTGTGGGAGCTAAGTTCGGACAATGACTCCTCTCTCCTTGAGGTAGGATTTGACCTGTGAAATTGTATATTCTCGATAGTGGAAGATTGAAGCGGCCAGAACTGCATCCGCCTTCCCGAGGACAAGCCCCTCATAAAGGTGTTCCAGGGTACCCACACCCCCTGAGGCAATGACCGGGATGCCCACCTGCTCGGAGATGGTACGAGTCAAATCGATGTCGTACCCATCCTTTGTCCCGTCCCGGTCCATACTCGTTAACAGGATCTCTCCTGCGCCTAACTCTTCCATTCGCTTTGCCCACTGGTGTGCATCAATCCCGGTTGGAACTCTTCCCCCATGGGTAAAAACCTCCCACCCCTCGCCTTTCCGTTTCGCATCGATGGCGATGACGATGCACTGGCTTCCGAAACGTTTCGATGCCCTCTCCACAAAATGGGGATCTTTTACAGCAGCCGTATTGACCGAAACCTTATCTGCCCCTGCCTTCAGGAGCTTCCGAATATCTTCTAAATTCCTGACCCCACCTCCAACCGTGAGAGGGATGAAGATTTCCTCGGCTGTCCTTCGAACAATATCGATGAGAATATCTCTCTTCTCATAAGAGGCTGTGATATCCAAAAAGGCGATTTCATCTGCTCCCTGTCCGTCATAGGCCTTCGCATTCTCAGCGGGATCCCCTGCATCCTTCAAGTCTACAAACTGGGTTCCCTTCACCACCCTTCCATCCTTCACATCGAGACAAGGGATGATCCGTTTAGCCAGCATATCATCACTTCCTGTTAGGTTGACTTGTCGTTGCGAGCGATCCCGCCTTAGCGGGAGAGCGTGGCAATCTTGTCTTATCGTTTTGAGATTGCTTCGTCATTTCACTCCTCGCAATGACCCGTTATTTTGGTTCTCTTTACAATCCGAATGGCTTCCTCCAGATCGATTCGACCTGTATAAAGGGCTCGGCCAACAATGACTCCCATCACTCCGTCGGATTCTATTGCCGTGAGATCCTCGATCTCTTCTATTTTGGATACTCCTCCTGAAGCAATCACGGGAATTGAAACGGCCCGAGCAAGAGCACCTGTCATCTCTGAATTTAAACCCGTGCTCATCCCATCGCGCTCAATGTCAGTAAAGATGATTGCAGACAGCTCCAATCCCTCAAACTGTTTGGCCAATTCGATCGCCTCTAAAGTAACTTCTTCCTTCCAACCCTGAATGGCCACCTTTCCCCTTCTGGCATCGATCCCAAGAATCACCTTTCTCGGAAACTGCCGACAGGCTTCTTCCACCAGTGAACGATTCCGGAGGGCCACTGTCCCCAAGATCACCCATTCGACCCCCGAAGAAAGATAGGTTTCGATCGTCTCGAGATTCCGAATCCCGCCGCCCACCTCCACGGGGATTCGGACGGAATTTGCAATTTCCTTAATGAGTGACTGATGAACCGGTGTTCCGGTCACTGCCCCGTTGAGATCAACCACATGAAGCCTCTCTGCTCCCCTCGACTCCCAACGCTTCGCCATTTGAACTGGGACTTCCGAATAGACCGATTCTTGATCCATCCTGCCCTGGGAGAGCCTCACACATTTTCCATCCTTCAAATCCACGGCAGGGATGATGATCATGATCAAACCCTCAATGAAAAATGCAAATTGAAAAGTACAAATTGAAAAACGGTGTGATTAATTTTGAATGGTTCAATTTTCATTAGGAAGTGACTATTGGTCCAGTTCTCGCAGTCCGGGGAGTCTTCCCAACATTTCACCCATGCCAACGCTTGCCAATTCTGCAGCCGTCAACCAGGAACCCTTTCTTCTAATGAAAGACCCGATCTTTAAGAGATTCTCGCTGAGGGGCCTCTGGGTCTCATCGAATTTCCCCATCCAGACCATCTTCTCATCCCTCAACCGAAAAAGATGGAGATCAAAGCTTACAGAGGCAGGTCGTTCCACGCCCAGAGAAGATCCAATCCTTTCCTCAAAGCGAAAGACGTAGCCAATGAGTATAAAATCTGCTTCCAACTTCTTCCCCGTCTGGATGGATGATAGGGAAGGGAGGGGGATTTCCTCCACTTTTTTTTTGGCAATGATCTGAAAGGTTCCGTTGGCCTCCATTCTTGTATAAAGGAGTTCAGTCAGCGTGTTCTGCGAGCCGGGCACGATCTCTCCTGATCGACGAATTCCTTTACAAACAGGACAGAGAACCCCTTTTTCTGGATCCCCTACTCGTTCCACAAGAAAAGGTAGAATCACTAAGCTCGGTTTCGTCTCGGCTCTTCCTTCGGACCCGGACGTTAGCAGAATTCCGAAGAAGAAGGATAGAAGCAGGAGACCTCGAATCGGCCGAGGTTTCAAAGCCTTTTTCACTCTCTTACCTAAGATCCCCATTCCTCTCTCTCTTTTGCCCAGCTGAGCAGCGAAAGAATTGCCTCTTTCTTTTTTCCCTTTCCTGCAAGAATCTTCTCCACTACTTCTCTTACCGCACCCTCGCCACCCTTCTTCTTGGTGACATAATGGGAAACCTTCTTCGCTTCTTCCACTCCATTCGCTACACAGATCGAGAGCCCTGCCCTTCTTAAAATGGGAATGTCCAGAAGGTCATCACCGACATAGGCGATCTCCTCATCTTTCAGGCTATACTTTTTGAGGATCCTTTCATAACCCTTTTCCTTATCAACGGTTCCCTGCTGGATCTCATCGATCTCGAGTTCCTTTGCCCGCCTCCTTACAGCTCCAGAATCTCTTCCGGTAAGGATCCCTATCAACAAGCCCGCAGCCTTGGCGAGGGCGATTCCCATGCCATCGTGGACATGAAATTTCTTTATTTCGATCGAGTCAGATCCTAACAAGATTCCTCCATCGGTCATGACCCCATCCACATCCAGAAGAAGCATCTTGATCTTTCGGGCCTTCGCACCAAATGCCTTCATCTCAGTCCCCCTCCCCTTTCGCGACCAGATCATGAATGGCTTTGGCCTGTTTGAGAAGGCCTTTCATTTCTGCGAGCGGGATCATATTGGCGCCGTCACAGAGAGCTCGACCCGGTTCAGGATGGACTTCAATGAATAACCCATCCACCCCTGCTCCAACCCCTGCCCTCATCAAGGGCGCTGCAAATTCCCTCTGTCCGCCAGAGCGATTTCCTTCGCCTCCAGGCAGTTGGAGACTATGAGTGACATCGAAGATTACAGGATATCCGAAGGAACGGATGATTGGCATTCCCCTGAAATCGACTACCAGGTTGTTGTATCCGAAGGAAGTGCCTCGCTCTGTGATCAAAAGTTTGGTATTTCCTGTGGAGACAAACTTCTCGATAATATTTTTTACATCCCAGGGAGAGAGAAACTGACCTTTCTTAACATTGACCGGCTTTCCGGTCTTTGAAGATAATAGAATTAAGTCGGTCTGCCGACAGAGGAAAGCCGGGATCTGAAGGAGATCGAGAACCTCGGAAGCAGGCTTTACCTGATCTACGGAGTGGATATCAGACATGACTGGCACCGAAAGCTTCTCTCGGATATCTTCCAATATCTTCAATCCCTTCTCGATCCCCGGTCCTCTAAAGGAGGACAGAGAGGTTCGGTTTGCCTTATCAAATGAACTTTTGAAAATTAACGGAATGTTGAGGCCAGCACACATCTCTTTCAATCTTCTGGCCGTTTCCAAGGTGACTTCCTCGTTCTCAATGACACAGGGCCCTGCGATCAATACCAAAGGATTTCCTTTTCCGATTCGAATCTCTCCTACTTTCACCTCGTTCATTTCTTGCTCCTTCAACCCCTCACCCTCGCCCTCTCCCCTCAGGGGAGAGGGAAGGGGTGAGGGGGAGACCTTTAGATGGACCTGGCGAAGTTCTCCAAGATCCTCAGCCCTTTCTGCTGACTCTTTTCCGGATGGAATTGGGTGGCAAAAAGGTTCTCTTTCCAGATGCCCGAGACGAATGGAATTCCGTAGTCTGTGAGGGTCGAGATCCACTGGGGTTCTTCCGGAATGACATAGTAAGAATGGACAAAATAGAAAAAGTCTCCACTCTCAATCCCCCGGAGGAAGGGAACTTCCATCTTCTTCTCGATTGCATTCCACCCCATGTGGGGAACCTTATGCTCCCGGTCGGGCCTAAATTTCACTACCTTTCCTCTGATCAGGCCCAGACCTTCCTGGAAGCCGAATTCTTCACTTTCAGAAAAAAGGATTTGAAGCCCGAGACAGATTCCGAGATAGGGTTTCCCTTTTTCGATGGATCGGAGGAGGGGTTCGATCAGTCCAAACTTTTCTAAATTTTCCATGCAGTCCTTGAAGGCCCCCACTCCCGGAAGAACAATGGCTGAAGCCCTCTCAATCTCTTTTTTGTTCCGGGTCACCCTGGTTTCGAAGCCAATCCATTCGAAGCCTTTCTGAACATTCCGCAGGTTTCCCATCCCGTAATCGATGATGACAATTTTTGAATTCATCACTTTCCGATGAGTAACGAGTTCGGAGTATTTAGTTCGGAGTTCTTGACTCAGGTATTATTCGCTCCGAACTCCCTGCCTACCGGCAGGCAGGCGAACTCTTAACTCAAAGCATACCTTTGGTCGATGGAACGCTGGCGGACCGCGAATCGAGGGAAATGGCTTGCCTGAGGGCTCTTCCAAACCCTTTGAACACTCCCTCTACCATGTGATGGCTATTCCTCCCATAAAGGAGATTGATATGAAGGGTCATTCTTCCATGGTTACACAGGGCCTTGAAGAATTCCTCTATGAGTTCGAGGTCGAAGGTTCCGATCCTCGACCTTTTCAGTTTCATATGAAAAACCAACCAGGGTCTCATCGAGAGGTCCAAGGCTACAGAGGCTAAGGCTTCATCCATCGGGATGAGTGCCATTCCATACCTCTGGATTCCCCTGGCCTCTCCTAAAGCCTTTCGAATCCCATCCCCCAGGCAGATGCCCACATCCTCCACCGTGTGGTGAGCATCAACACCAATATCTCCTCTTGCTTTGAGGGAGAGGTCTATGCCGCTGTGATAAGCCAGAAGGCTGAGCATGTGGTCGAAGAAGGGAATGCCAGTATGGATCGAGTATTTCCCCGATCCTTCGAGATCGATCTTAAGGGAAATCTCTGTCTCCTTCGTCTTTCGCTTCACCTCTGCCTTCCGAATTCTTTTCATTGCTTCTCCCCTACCCTGACCCTTACATGGCTCAGGGCTTCAATCTCATCTGAACCGCCCGATAATGGCCTTCCAACCCTTCCCATTCAGCGAATCGCTTTACATCCTTCTCAAAATCCTTCAAGGCTTTCTTTGTAAAATGCATCCAGTTCATCCTTTTAATAAAGTCTTCTACCCCCAAGGGGGATGAGAATCGAGCCGTGCCAGCCGTTGGAAGGATATGGTTCGGTCCAGCCAGATAATCTCCAATGGCCTCTGGGGTATGGAGGCCGAGAAAGACCGCGCCCGCGTTCTTGATCTTTTTCAATAAAGGAACGGGGTGGGAGAGGCAGACTTCGAGATGCTCTGGTGCAATCCGATTGGCTAACTCGATGGCCTGTCGCAGATCTTTTACGACAAGGATGGCTCCTCTTCCGTCGAGGCTGGCCTTGGCAATCTCCCTTCGCTTTAATGAAGAAAGCTGCTTCTCGATTTCGTTCTCCACTTTCCTTGCAAAGGCCCGAGAGGTCGTAATGAGTAAAGGCAGCGCCATCTCATCATGTTCCGCCTGGGAGATCAGATCGGCAGCTACAGAAGAAGGTGAACTCTTACCATCAGAGATGATCAAAATCTCACTGGGTCCTGCCACCATGTCCACATCCACCAATCCAAAGACCAATCGTTTCGCCGTCGCCACATATCGATTTCCGGGTCCAACAATCTTGTCCACCTTTGGAATCGATTTTGTTCCATAGGCAAGGGCTGCAATGGCTTGGGCTCCACCCACTCGATAGATCTCATCCACCCCAGCCAGATCAGCCGCAACCAAGACGGCAGGACTGACCCCATCCTTCTGGGGAGGGGTGGTCATGATGATCTTCCGAACGCCTGCCACTTTGGCCGGGATCGCTGCCATCAGGACGGTGGAAGGATAGGAAGCCTTTCCACCCGGGACATAGATTCCTACTCTCTCGAGAGGTCTGATTTCTTGTCCGATCTGGATCTCCTTCTCCAATGCGGAGATCGATTTTTGAGTCACGAGTTGGTGAAACCTTCGGATACGGCGGGCTGCTTTCTCCAAGGTCTTCAAGAAATATCGAGGGATCTTTTGGTAGGCGTCTTTGGTCTCTTCTTTTCTAACCTGAAGTTTGTTGATGGGAATTAGTATACCATCGAAGACCCGCGTATAATGGATGAGGGCTTCATCTCCCCTCTTCCTCACATCCTTAAGAATGGACTGGACCTGTTTCTCAAGTCGAGGGCTCCCCTGATCCTCCCTCTGATCCATTTGCTCCAGGTAATTCTCAAATCCTTTCTCGCCCGCCCTGAGAAATCTCAATGGCTCCTCCTGTCCTGCTACCTGTTAATACATTTCAATCCGCATTCTGCATTCCGCAATCGAAGATATTTTCTCAGTCTCCTTCTTTAATTCTCTTAATATCAGCTCCCAGTTTGGCCAATTTCTTATCCAGGCCCTCATATCCTCTATCCAGATGATAGACCCTCGAGACCTCGGTCACGCCCGTCGCTGCCAGTCCAGCCAGGATGAGGGAGGCGCTAGCCCTTAAATCGGTGGCCATCACAGGAGCTCCGCTTAAATTTCCAACGCCTTGAATAATGGCTGTGTTCCCCTGAATTCGAATGTCAGCGCCCATTCGCCTCAATTCGCTCACATGGATGAATCTATTTTCGAAGATGGTTTCTGAAATGACGCTCAGCCCTCTGGCTAAACTCATGAAGACCATGAACTGGGCCTGCATGTCTGTTGGAAAACCTGGGTAAGGCTGTGTCTTCACATCCACACTCTTTATCCGTTTGTTTCCCGCGGCATTCACTCCCTGTCCATCCTTCTCAATCTCCATTCCTGCCTCTCTCAATTTATGGATAATCGTCTCCATTTGATGAAAGGGGCAGTTGAGGATCCGGATATTCCCACGCGTCACTCCTGCGGCAACCATCAGAGTCCCTGCCTCGATTCGGTCAGGAATGACCGAGTGTTCAATGGCATGAAGCGATTCCACTCCCTCAACCTCAATTAAACTCGTCCCTGCCCCTGTGATCTTTGCACCCATCTTATTTAGGACATTGGCTAAGTCGGCCACCTCTGGCTCCATGGCAGCATTCTGTAAGGTGCTCTTCCCCTTCGCCAGGGTAGCTGCCATCATCAGGTTCTCCGTCCCGGTCACTGTCGTTGTGTCAAAGGAAATATCGGCCCCTTTAAGCCGATCGGTCTTAGCCTCGATATACCCGTGACGGAGTTCGATCTTGGCTCCCATGGCCTCAAGACCCATGAGATGGAGATTGATGGGGCGCGCGCCGATCGCACACCCTCCCGGCAGGGAGACCGTGGCCTTCCTCATTCGAGCCACCAGAGGACCCAAAACAAGGATGGAAGCCCTCATGGTCCTCACAAGATCATAGGGTGCCTCATGGTTTGAGATTTCTGTGGCATCGATCCGATAGGTCTTCCCATCCTCCCCTATCTTCACACCAAGATTTCTTAGAACCTTAGTGATGGTTCGCACATCCATGAGGTAAGGGATATCGTGAAAGAGATTTGTTCCTTCCGTCAGCAGGCTGGCTGTAAAGATGGGAAGCGTGGCATTCTTTGAACCGCTCACCTCCACGTCCCCAATCAACCTCTCCCCTCCCTTAATAACAATCTTATCCATCCTTAAACCTCAAATTTGCATTTTTCTTGCTTCAGAAATTCACTTCTTCTGGGCTTTCACTACGCTATCATTTCCTGAAAGGTCTTTAATTCGCTCAGACCTACTGAAAGAACCCTCTTCCTCTATCATGGCAGATACCCTCTTCCCCTGACCCTCTCCAACTTCCAAGAGAAGCCAGCCTCCCCTCCGCAGATAAGACGGGCCTTGGGAAACCATACTTCGATAAAACTCCATTCCATCTTCGCCTCCATTCAAGGCCACGGCGGGTTCATAATCCTTGATCTCCCTCGCCAGATTCTTGATCTGTGAACGAAGGATGTAGGGGGGATTGGAAAGAATCAGATCAAAAGGTCCCTGTTCCGGCATCCGTCGAATGGGGCTGAAGAGATCCCCATTGACGAATTCGACCCGTTGGAGGACGCCCGCAGACTTGGCATTCTCTCTCGCCAAGAGGAGGGCCTCACCGGAGATATCTGTCGCCATGACAAAGAGATCTCTCACCTCTTTTGCCAAACAGATGGCAATCGCACCGCTCCCTGTCCCTATCTCCAGTACATAAGGGGTTCTTTTGTGACAAGCCGCCGTGAGGATGGAGAGACTTTGCTCCACCAAGAGTTCCGTCTCCGGTCGCGGAATGAGGACCCGGGGGTCCACTTTAAAAGGAATGGACCAAAACTCCTGATAACCCAAAATGTACTGAAGGGGTTCGCCTGAAAGTCTCTTCAAAATTAATCGCTCAAATTTCTCTTTCTCTTCCTCCCCGGACGGGTCTTGAAGATGGGCGTAAAGTCCTTCCCTGCTGAGGTTGAGAGACCGGGCTAAAAGCAGCTCGGCGTTCAGCCGAGGATTCTCGACCTGATGATCTCTCAGGCAGTGAGTTGACCAATTTAGGAGTTCTAAGATGGTCATACCAAACCTGTGAAAAATTCGAAATCCCTGCCTACCGGCGGGCAGGCGAATATCGAAACCTTTACCCTGTTAAGTAATTTCGTCCAAAGCTGACGATTTTACTTTTTCCAGACGGATCGTGATACATCGTACCCGAAAATACACAGACCCTACTTAACAGAACGGGTAATTCCCAAATGCAAATGTTCAAATTTTCAACGAAAATCATTCATTCGTTTTCAGTTTCGTATTTCGGTGATTTGAATTTGTTTCGGATTTCGGATTGGGTGCTTCGGATTTGGAATTTGCTTCCTGTCCGTTGAGGGCTTCTGCCTGATAGTGGGCCGTCAGGGCATTGAGAATCTCTTCCAAGTCTCCCTCAAGAACTCCTTCGAGTCGGTAGAGGGTCAACCCGATTCGATGTTCCGTCACCCTCCCTTGAGGGAAGTTATAGGTCCGGATCCGTTCGCTCCGTTCCCCCGTTCCCACCTGGGTTCTTCTCTTCTCTGAAATCTCTGTCTGCTTCTCTTGTCTTGCCCTTTCCAGCAATCTCGCTCGAAGGATCTTAAGCGCTTTCGCCTTATTCTTATGCTGAGATTTCTCATCCTGACATGAGACCACCATCCCGGTGGGAAGATGGGTAATGCGGACAGCGGAATCCGTGGTATTCACGCTCTGTCCTCCTGGTCCTGAGGAACGAAAAATATCGATCCGCAGGTCGTTCGGATCGATCTTAACATCTACCTCTTCCGCCTCGGGAAGGATTGCTACCGTGACGGTAGAGGTGTGAATCCGGCCTTGAGATTCTGTGGTAGGAACTCTCTGAACCCGGTGAACCCCGCTTTCATACTTGAGCCGACTGTAGACTCCCCTGCCTTCAATCAAGGCGATGATTTCTTTGAACCCGCCCACGCCGGTGTAATGGCGATTCAATACCTCCAACCGCCAACCCCGCTTCTCTGCAAATTTGGAATACATTCTGAAAAGGTCTGAGGCAAAGAGACCCGCTTCATCCCCTCCTGTTCCGGCTCGGATCTCGAGAAGAATATTCTTTTCATCATTGGGATCCTTCGGGAGAAGAGCCACCCTCAGGTCTTCTTCCATCTTTCCTCGTTCTTCCGTGAGCCGGTTGAGTTCCTCCTTTGCCAGCCGCTTCATCTCCTCATCTTCTTCACTCACCAGGAGATGCTGACTTTCTTTGATCTCCTCATCTAATTTTTTCACTCTCCGGTAAAGATCGACCACCTTTCCTAACTCGGCATATTCCTTGGCAGCCTTCTGAAATTCCTCTTGCTTGCTGATCACCTCCGGTTGGCTCAGGAGATGAGAGAGGGCTTCGTACCGGCGTTCGACCTCCTCTAATCTTTCAAACATCCTTTCACCCTTTAGAATAATTTCAAATGCCAAAGTTCAAATGAATCGAAAAACAGTACGATATGTAAAGCTCCCCGGCCATCCCATTAGGCCGGGACAGGCACGCCGGGGCTTCCCGGCAATGTAACGTCATTCTATAGTGTGCCCCTTACCCCCGCACACAGCGCGGGGCTTGCAGGGCACCTTTCGGTCGAGACTTGAATCTATCAGTAGATGAATATTTTTTCTTTTGTTTGGACTTTGACATTCCTTTGACATTTCCCTGCCTGCCCCAGGCAGGGATTTTGAAAGTTGGGATTTTTCTCTATCTTCGATAGCCCTCCAATTCCAACACTTCCTTAAGGGCACAGAGAGCTACCTCAATTTGAGCCTCCGAAGGCTCCCGGGCTGTCAACCGCTGGAGCCAGAGTCCAGGCTTGATGAAATACTGGATGCCTCTGTTCTCCCGTTTTTGATCGGCGAATCGAATGATTTCATACGAGAGCCCAGCAATGAGAGGGATGAAGACCACTCGAGAAGCCACCTTATACCCGAAGGGGAGATGATGGGGGATGAGGGCAAAGACAAAGATGCTTACCAACATGACGATGAGCAGGAAACTCGTTCCACATCGAGGATGGAGATAACTGAACTCCTTCACCCGATCAGCGATCAACACCTCTCCTGCCTCGAAGGCAAAAATCGACTTGTGCTCTGCCCCATGGTATTGAAAGACCCTTCGAATTTCTTTAAAAGAGGAGATGGTCCAGAGATAGATAAGAAAGATGATCAATCGAATCACCCCATCGACCAGATTAAAGAGAATTCCGCTATCGGACACCGTGGGAATAGCGAACCGCATCCATTTCGTTAAGTAAAGAGGCAGCAAGAAAAAGAGGAGCACTCCAAAGCAAAGGGCTGTGGTTAAGGTGAGGCCCATCGCCCATGGGCTTAAGGCTTTCTCTTCTTCCGAAAGTGCTTGATTAGCCGAATAGTTAAGAGCCTGAACCCCCAGGATGAGAGCTCCAATTAAGGTGATCACCCCCCTGACCAGAGGGACTTTAAAGAGGAAGGTCCCTTCCGAAAAGAAGGTCAATCCCTCCCGCTTCACCACAATCTCACCATTCGGCCGTCGAACCGCGATCGCCATCGATTTGGGAGACCTCATCATCACACCCTCGATCACCGCCTGCCCTCCCACACGAAGGCGCCTGTCTTTTCTT
>Ga0224495_10001494_pt1 | contig 16307 bp, 13 predicted proteins | sample SF_Jul11_sed_USG_FD_168128 | JGI IMG/M metagenome (GOLD analysis project Ga0224495, IMG submission 168128) | Sediment microbial communities from San Francisco Bay, California, United States - SF_Jul11_sed_USGS_4_1 | ecosystem: Environmental > Aquatic > Marine > Sediment | place: USA: California... | reverse complement strand
CGCTTTTTCAGCTGATTGGCTTTACCTACGTACAGCACCTCGCCTTTTGCATCGAAAAATCGATATACACCCGGCAACAATGGCAGGCTCTCGAGTATCGGTTTGGGATCGAATTCTTTGGCTTTACCGCTCACATCAAGCCCTTCAGCCCGGCAGCAAATTCCGTCGCCCCTCCATTGGCAGGGTGGCGTACTGAGCCTGCAATCGGTATGTTAATATCGCGCAAGAGTCCTTCTGACTTCTTGCCGACAGCGATGATCCTGGCTGCCGGAAAAATCCTGATCAATATTCGCAAGGCGGGCTCGCCCAGCCTGATTTCTTCAGGCGTCGGCGTCCTGTTCGACCACAGGTTATCCGGGCGATGCGGATGTAGCTGCATTGCATTCCAAAGTATGGTCCGTTCCTGTATGCCCAGCTTATAGAGCGTCTTCCAGACGATGGTGGCCGATGGTTCGGAGAAAGGCAGTCTTCTTGTTGAAAGTCGTCCGGTCAAAGCGGGAATACGCGGGATAGCCCCCTCGCCCAGCAAACGTTCGCTGGTGAAAGCGATCCCGCTGTAACGACAGCCCTGATATCCGGGCGCTTCCCCGGCAAGAATGAATTCCGGGTCACAATCCAGGTGGCGCGCAAGCCGATCCAGCTTCTCAGCCGGATTATTCCCTGCCGCATCATGCGGACAACGATCGCGCCACGGATTGAAAAGCCCGGGTAAACCGGATGGAAGCGTTTCTACCAGGCTATTCGCAAGGGATAATTTTGCCATTGAAGGTCATGTGCATCATTTGATCAAGCGCCATTGTTTCATGCGGCAACGTTCTCTTCAAACTCCAGCACGAAACTGCCCTCGCCGTTCTGCCCCAATACCTTGGCCAGATACGGCATCACCTCCTGCAGCATGCCATGCAGCAGCCACGGTGGGTTCAAGATGAACATGCCGCTGCCGTACATGCCGAAACCTTCAGTGCCAGGAACTTGCACGCTGAGCGAGACATTCAGCCAGCTTTTTGCAGGCAGCTTTTTTAGCTGCTCGGGCAGCTGCCGTACTTCGGCGCGCTGCAACTGCGGATACCAAACTGCATACACCCCGCTTGCAAAGCGCTTCAACCCTTCGCGCAACGCCGACACCACGCGCTGGTAATCCTGCTTGTCTTCATAAGGCGGATCGATCAACACCAGCGCGCGACGCGGTGGCGGCGGCAACAAGGCTTTCAGCGCGCCGAAGCCATCGGCGGTTTGCATCAGCACCTGGCTGCCATGTCCGGCAAAGTTTTCTTTCAGTAACTCGCTGTCGGTCGGGTGCAATTCGAACAGCCGCATCCTGTCTTGCGCGCGCAACAGCCCCATTGCGAGCAAGGGTGAGCCGGGATACAGCCTCATCTGCACATCCGGATTGATGCGCTTCACCAGCGCTACATAGTCCGCCAGCGGTTCAGGCAGATCGTTGCGCTCCCACAATAATGCGATGCCGCCTTGATACTCCGCGTTCTGCGTGGCATAACCGGTATCAAGGGAATAGCAACCCGCCCCGGCGTGGGTGTCGATGTACCAGAACGGTTTGTCCTTTTGCGACAGATGGCGCAGCAACTGCACCTCGATGAAGTGCTTGAGCACGTCGGCGTGATTGCCGGCATGAAAGGCGTGGCGGTAACTCAGCATGGGTTTACATCAGGGATTGAGCAGTTTGCAATTGTGACATGGCCTGCCTAATGTTGTGCCCCTTTCCCCCATCATGGCAAAAATAATTTGTACAAACTACTTTATCAAGGCTCCCAGTTCCAATTCACTGAAACCCGCTGCCCGCCGCGCATCCAGATTGAATGGGCCGCGTAGCGCTGGTGCAGCATACTCATTGGCAAGCTGTGCATAGGTGGCGACCGGTTCCAGGCCGCGTTGTTCACACAGATAGCCGTACCATCGGTTACCGATGGCGACATGGCCGATCTCGTCGCGCAGAATGATCTCCATGATTGCGGCAGCTGCCCTATCACCGGCCTGTGCAAGCTTGTCGCGTAACGATGGCGCGACATCCAGTCCGCGGGCTTCCATCGTCCTCGGCACCAGTGCGATACGCGCCAGAATGTCATGCTGGGTCTTGACGGCCATCTCCCAAAGGCTGTTATGCGCAGGAAAGTCACCATAGGCATAACCCAAGGTTTGCAGGTGTTCCATCAGCAGCGAGAAGTGCAGTGCCTCCTCCCCCGCGACTTGCAGCCAATCTGAGTAATATGCTGCCGGCATGCCGGGGAAACGCCAGATCGCATCCAGCGCCAGGTTGATCGCATTGAACTCGATGTGCGCCAGCGCATGGATCAGGATGGCTCGCCCTTCTGGGGTGTTCATCGCGCGGCGTTTGACCATACGCGGTGCGACCAGCTCCGGTTTTTCCGGTAGACCCGGGATGGGATGATGGGATGTTAGAGCGGTTTCAGTATCCAGCTCAACCTGCCCTGACAACCAGGCTTGCGCCAACCGGCATACTCCCGTGGTTTTCCGCAACACATCGCTTTCAGCCAGCCAGAATAGTGCGGCTAGCCTTAATTCATCGGGTTGGGCAGCCTGGTGCATAAATTTCGATTATTACACGGCTGCCTGGTTGAGCATTGCCTTCAACCTCGCCAGTTTATCCATGCCCTCGTCCTTGGTCACCGTGGGCACGGCATCAGCGTGGCTGCCCGCATAGGCCAATTCATCCTTCGGCATCTCTTCCAGAAAACGGCTGGGTTCGCAGGGCATCCACTCCTTGCCGCGCTTGCGGCGGTTGCAGTAGCTGATCTGCAGGCTGCGCTGGGCGCGGGTGATGCCGACGTACATCAGGCGGCGTTCCTCCTCGATCTGTTTTTCGTCGCTGTCGCGGAACGGCAGGATGTCTTCTTCCGCACCCACGATGAACACATGCGGGAATTCCAATCCTTTTGCGGCATGCAGCGTGGACAATGACACGGCATCCGGCTCCTGATCCTTGCCTTCCAGCATGTTGATCAGGGCGACGGTTTGCACCATTTCGACCAATGATTTCTCGTCTGCTTCGGCCTTGCGCTTGAGCCAACCTACGAAATCCTCAACATTCTTCCACTTGGTATCTGCCTGCATGGGATCGTGTGTATCATACAGCCATGTCTCGTAGTTGATCGCACGCAGCAACTCGTCGAGCAATTCGCCGCAGGGATCTTTCTCGGCTCTATCCTGGATGCGATTGATGAAGTTGCAGAAAGTCATCAGCTCCTCATGCTGGCGCTGTGGCAATTCATGTGCCATTGTCGCCTCGAAGGCTGCTTCGAAAAGGCTTATATGGCGCTCCCCGGCATAACTGCCGAGCTTTTCCAGTGTGGTGTTGCCGATGCCGCGCTTGGGTGTGGTGATGGCGCGGATTAAGGCAGGGTCGTCATCCGGGTTGGTGATGAGCCTCAGGTAAGCGGTGATGTCCTTGATCTCGGCACGGTCGAAGAACGAGGTGCCGCCACTGACGGTATAGGGTATGCGCTGGGCGCGTAGCTGTTCCTCGAAGGCGCGCGACAGATGGTTGCTGCGGTACAGGATCGCGTAATCGGCGAAGCGTGTGCGGTGCTCGAACTTGTGTGCCATCAGTTTCATCACCACGCTCTCGGCCTCGTGCTCGTCATCGCGCGCCGCGTAGATGCGGATCGCATCGCCGATGCCGTGATCGCTCCACAGTTTCTTCTCGAACACCTTGGTATTGTGGTTGATCAGGTGGTTTGCCACCTTGAGGATGCGCTGCGAGGAGCGGTAGTTCTGCTCCAGCTTGATGACGCGCAACCCGGGATAGTCGTTGCGCAAGTTATGCAGGTTCTCGATGCTGGCGCCGCGCCAGGCGTAGATAGACTGGTCGTCGTCACCCACCACGGTCAGCGCGCCGCGCAAGTCTGCGAGCTGCCTGATCATCTGGTACTGGCAGCTGTTGGTATCCTGATATTCGTCGATCAGCAGATAGCGCAGCTTCAGTTGCCAGCGCAGCAAGGCTTCCGGATGCTGCTTGAACAGCACCACCGGAAGGTGGATCAGGTCGTCAAAGTCCACCGCCTGATAGGCGCGCAGCGTTTCCTGATAGCGCGCGTAGATGCGCGCATGGAGTTTGGTCCCGTCGTTATCGGCCTGCTCAGCAGCTTGCTCCGGTGAGACGAAGGCGGACTTCCAGTTCGATATCTGCGTCTGCATCTCGCGTAACTCCTGCTTGTCTCCGGAGTTGGCCAGCTCGCTGTATATTTTCCAGGTGTCGCTGCTGTCGAAAATGGAGAACTGCGGTTTGTAGCCCAACAGCTTGGCTTCGGCGCGCAAGATGTGCATACCCAGCGAATGGAAGGTGCTCACCACCAAGCCTTTGGTGCTGGTGTTTTTCAGCAGCTCACCTGCGCGTTCGCGCATCTCGTTGGCGGCCTTGTTGGTAAAGGTGATCGCGGCGATGTTGCGCGGCTTGTAGCCGCATTCGTTCACCAGGTAGGCGATCTTGTGGGTGATGACGCGCGTCTTGCCGCTGCCCGCCCCTGCCAGCACCAGCAAAGGGCCGTCGAGGTGGGTCACTGCATCGCGTTGAACCTGGTTGAGCTTGCTTAGCATTCAGGGATACTGGAGGAAGATGTATTGCGCTGGGGGACTATGATACCAAAGCTGGAAGATAAGCTGAAACCAATTGCATGCGGGGGCTCCACCCGATCACTTTGACAGGCCCAGGACAGGCACGGTGGCAAGAGTCCGTGCGGCGGAAAACACCTTATCTGCGTCGGCCGGAGCGAAAGTACGCAGTGTTGCTGTAATACGCCTCGTTGTCGTTGCTTTGCGCCCATCCCGGCACACCCAGGAGCGGCACCGGGGTAAGATCGCGAGTACTGCGGCAATTCTCGGCCTGGTCAAGATGAACAGATAGCAAATCATCCAAGTGACGCAACTGCTGCGCCAACGGCCATCCGAAAAACTCCTGTTCCACTGCCAGCAGCAGCCCTTGCCCGGTCATGCCGACATACGGTTGCCGCGCCTTATCATACAGGCCGTGGCCGAACAGATAGAAACCCATATTTGCATGTATCTGCGCGCGCCTCTGCCAGAACAGCTCCTTCCATTTGAAATCGCGCACCAGTTCGGCCAGTTCTGGATCGGAATAAACTACCAGCACACCTGATTCATCCAGCAGGGTATTCACATCGCGAACCGCGCCACGCTGGCTTCCCGTCTCGGCTTTGCCTGCATTCCCTTCCTGCATCAGCGCATGGTAATGACGCGCATTAAGGGCTGACTTGGCCTTGGGAAAGGTCATCCATACCAGCGCGTTGAGCAAGTCGTGCCAGTTACCCTCGCGCGTCGGCACTTCTCCCATAAGGTAACAACGTGGTTCATATTGCGCTTCAAAGGGCAATTTACCGGGCTGGTGAGCGACGAAACGCAACTGTGCTCCGCTCTGCACTGCGATACCTGAGGGTCGCGCCAATAACAAGGCATTGCATTCTTGCAGCGTGGGGAAACCAGCCGCCTCAAGATTTGCAAGTATTGGGTGTAGCGGGGCAAGTAGCGGAGATTGCAATAGAGCTGCCCGGTTCCATTCAGGAGCTTGTTTTATATGCATAAACTATGAATGTTGAATCCAGCCAACATCCGGAAGATCAAGGGCTGACTCTAACGATGAGTCCAAGCTTGCCGATGCGATCGGCAAAAGCCTGCAGATGCCCAGCAGGAAGCTTGGACAGGTGCGGCGCTTCGGTTTGCATCGAGGGACGCGCCAAAGTGTAAAGCAGTACGCCTTGGGGTTTGTGTCCATCGCGCAACAGTGCTGAGACGAACTCCAAGTAGTCGTCCTCATCCTGCCGTAATGGCGGCTCACTGTCGAGCGCGAACCAGCAGGTTTGCAGCCAGGTCGGGCAGCATGCAATAGCGGCGATGAGGTTGTCGCGAACTTTGTTGATGCTGGTCTTGGTATCGTTGATTAGTTTCATTCCCGCCTCGCTAGCGCGATCCAGTTTGAACCACACTTCACCGTTGAGTTTAGAGAGTTCGCGCAAACCCTGCTGGACTTCACTGCGATACAGCAGGCTACCGTTGGTGATAAGCACGGTTTTCACCTCTGCAGGCAAAGCAATTTCGCGGCGTGCACGTGCGATAATCTGAATGACTTGGATGAATTCGGCTGCACTGGTTGGTTCACCATTGCCGGAGAGCGCAATGTCATTGATGCGCTGCGCCCCTACAGGAACGCGGCTATGCATGATATCGCCGTATAGCAATTCATAGAGGAAACCCCGCAACTCACTCTCCAGAACGGCCAAATCTATAGGCTGCGCCGCACCACGAGTGAGATTGGGAACCTGGCAATAAATACAGCGCCAGTTGCACGCATTGTTGGTGTTAAGATTGATGCCGACTGAAACACCGCCGGCACGGCGCGAAATCACCGGATAGATATAGCGCAAAGACGCGCTGTCTCGGTCGTGATTGGTTATGCTCAGAGGCTTGCCTGTCCTAACCATAGCTGAGGGGTCGCTCAAGGCAATCAGGATTTTCCAAGGGACAGATATTTAGCTGGATCGACCGGCTTACCGAAACGTCGTACTTCGAAATGCAGTTTGACCTTATCGGTATCGGTATTACCCATCGCGGCGATCTTTTGCCCACGCATGACACTCTCCCCTTCCTTCACCAATATCTTGTCGTTGTGCGCATAGGCACTGAGGTAAGTCTTATTGTGTCTAATGATGATCAGTTTGCCATAACCGCGCAACCCGCTGCCGCTGTATACCACCTTACCGGCTGCGCTGGCGACAATCGGCTGACCTAGTTTGCCGGCTATGTCGATTCCCTTGCGATTGGCCGTCTCGGAAAATTGGCCAATCAGTTTGCCCTGGGTTGGAATGGCCCATTCAAGTGCTGGTTCTTCAGGCTCTTCGAGATCTTCTGCGTCAGTTGCTGGCTCAGAGTCAGGCTTGGATACGGACATGCCTTCTGTTTTGGCAACCATGACGGGAAAGGTTTTCTGCTCCTGAACTTTTTCAATCAGCGCCATAGCCGCCTCGCTATACGCATACTTGACCACCTTAGGCTGCTCTTTAATCATATTTTCGATCGGCCTTGCCTCGTCCGTCGCAGGAGAGTTTCCAGAGGTCAGTCTTCCCGGGAACAAGCGGATTTCCTGCCCTATTGAGATCAAGGTTGGATCTTCAATGCGATTCAATTCAGCCAGTTCATGGTAATCAAAGCCGTAATTGAAAGCGATGCTGTACAGCGTATCGCCCTTTTGCACGACATGCACTGCTGGCCTCCAATCTTTTTTACGCTGGCTAATTTTTCGTGTCGCATCAGTCGCAGCGCCGGCCTCTTCACGTCCAAGGATCGGCGTGCGATGCCCCTTTGAAGAACAACCTGCCAATATGATTGCCATCAGTAATAATGTGCTGAATCGAATGAATGTCATGCTTTGCCTATTAATAGCGGTACGAATTTCACTGCTTCCAGTTTCGTTTCGCGAAATCCGTGCGCATCGTGCTCGATCAAATACAGCCACTGCTCCTGCACCCCGACCGGCACGACCATTCTACCACCAGGCGCCAGTTGCTCCCGTAACGCCACTGTCAGCGCGGGTGCGGCGGCAGCCATGATGATGCCATCAAAAGGCGCGGCCTCTGGTAAACCTGTGCTGCCATCTGCATAGCGTACGCTGACGTTGCGTATTTTCAGGTCACGCAACTGCCTTCTAGCGCGTTCATACAGAGGTTGTATCCGCTCCACGGTATGAACCTCGCGTGATAGTTGTGCCAATACGGCAGCCTGGTATCCGCAGCCAGTACCTATCTCCAGCACGCGCCCCAGTGGCCTTCCAGCACGCAATACCTCAATCATGCGTGCCACGATGTAGGGTTGGGAAATGGTCTGGTTGAAATTGATCGGCAGAGATACATCATCGTAAGCGCGACTCGCCATCGCCTCGTCTATAAACAAGTGGCGCGGTACTTCAAACATTGCCGCCAGCACTGCTTCGTCCGTGATGCCCTGCTCGCGCAGCCGCTCAATCAGGCGCGCACGAGTTCGCTGCGAAGTCATGCCGATGCCGTTGAGTCTTGTATTCATTATTGAGACTGAGCCAGCCAACCACGCACGGCATCGAGCTGGTTGTATTGGGTAAGATCGATTTGCAATGGGGTGATCGAAACACGCTGCAGGGACAGAGCATGGAAATCCGTTCCCTCGCCGGCATCTTGTGCTTTGCCTGCTGCACCAACCCAGTACACCGTTTCGCCGTGCGGATTGCTGGCCTTAATCACCGGCTCTGCCTTGTGTCGCTTACCAAGGCGCGTCACCTCCATGCTTTGCCGCTGGTTGGTATGCAATTGATCGTAGGCGACATCAGGAACATTAACGTTGAGTAGCCAAGGATGGCTGTGGGTCTGCCCGGCAAAGCGTTGTACCAATTCGGTGGCAACTCTGGCTGCGGTCTCATAATGCGCAAACTCCCTGCCGACCAGAGAGACCGCGATCGACGGGATGCCAAGCAGAAATCCTTCGGTCGCAGCCGCCACTGTGCCCGAATAAATAGTGTCGTCGCCCATGTTGGCTCCGGCATTGATACCGGAAACCACCATGTCGGGCTGCTGATCCAGCATACCGGTAACAGCCAGATGCACGCAATCCGTGGGAGTACCATCGACGTAATAAAAACCGTTTGCGGCACGGCGCGCCTTGAGCGGGCGATCCAGCGTGAGCGAATTGCTTGCGCCGCTGCGATCCCGTTCGGGAGCAACCACCACGACTTCGGCGATCCTCGCCAGATGCTCGGCGAGACAGATTAAACCGGGAGCAAAGTAACCATCGTCATTGCTAATCAGGATGCGCATCGGGGTCGGGAATGGGCAGGGATGTATCGTAGCGATTGTGCCATAAGCTCAGGATATTTTGTGCACTGGTCAGCGCGATTCTTAGTCCTCAAGTGAAATGTTGCGTGTCTCGGGAAGGAAGATCAGTCCAATAACAAATGCCATCGTCAGTAATCCGACCGGATACCACATCCCGGACAATGCATTACCCGCTTTTACGCTGAGCAGTGTAATCAAAAATGGCGACATGCCCCCTATCCAGCCGGCGCTGAGGTTGTGCGGTAAGGAGACTGCCGTGTAGCGAGTGCGTGCCGGGAATAACTCGGCCAGCACGGCGGTTTGCGGACCGGTGATAAGCCCTACTGCGGTTAGCAGGATCAGCAACAGCAGAAATAGCATGACGAGATTTGTCTGGAGCGGGTCGGCATGCTCAGTCCAACCTTCCAACTTCAACGCTTCGGTGAGTAACGCGGGTTGAAAGCCGGTAACCTCGCTTTTGCCAACACGCACTTGGGTGACAGTTGGTTTCTCTGACGGATTAAGCGTGTATGACACGCCGAGCTTTGCGAGCAACTCTTGATTCCGTTCACAGTCGTTGCTGGTCTTGGTAAACGGATCGTAGGCGCAGGATGTGCCATACAGCGCCACCGGTACTTCTTGATTGAATCGTTCCAATGCCGGATTGCCGTAGTGCATCAGCCCTTTGAATACCGGGAAAATAGCCATGCAACCAAGCAGCAAGCCGGCCAACAGAACTGGCCTGCGGCCGATACGATCCGACAGCCAGCCAAAAAAAATGGTCAGCGGAAACAGCAACAGCGTACTCATCATTACCAGGGTAGATGCGGTCTGCGGATCCAACCTGACCACGTTTTTCAAGTAAACGCTGGTATAGACCTGCGAAGAAAAGAAAAGCAACGAACCGCCTGCTGAGATGCAGAAAAAAAGCAGTGCCATACGGCCCAAAGTATGGCGGTTGGCCAGACATTCACGCAGTGGTGCCTTGGACAAGGTATGTTTCTCGCGCATGTGGATGAACACTGGCGACTCGAACATGTTGATTCGGCTCTTGATAGAAATCAGCAACAATAAAATGGAAATCAGGAATGGGACGCGCCAACCCCAGGCTTGAAAATCTTCAGCGCTCAAATACGATTGCAACAACACCACCTGCAAAGTGGAGACCAGGATGCCCAAAGGCCCCATCAATTGCAGCACACTGGTATAAACACCGCGTTTATTGATGGGTGCGTGCTCGGTAAGATACACTGCCGAGCCGCCGATCTCGCCTCCCACCGCAAATCCCTGCAGCAAACGCAATATCAGCAGCAATACCGGTGCAAGCATGCCGACTTGAGCATAAGTAGGTAACAATCCGACGCAGAAAGTTGCAACCCCCATCAACACAATCGTTGCGATGAATACCGGGCGGCGGCCATATTTATCACCCATCGCCCCGAACAATGCCGCGCCCAGCGGACGCACCAGCATGGCAACCCCAAAGGTGGCCAAGCTCGCTAGCAAAGCCGCATCCGGATTCTCCTGGGGAAAGAACAGTGTGCTGAAATAGGTGGCTAGCGAAGCGTAGGCGAGGAAGTCATACCATTCCAGAAAAACGCCAAAACAAGCCGCGATGGCTACCTTGCGCTGTATGGCTGATGTCTGAGGTGTAGGAGGGCTAGTGGACAAGATTGAAGTTCATTGAATACACATGGTTGAATCGAACTGGTCGGGGCGAGAGGATTCGAACCTCCGACCACGTGCACCCCATGCACGTACGCTACCAGGCTGCGCTACGCCCCGAGGGCGCGGATTATATCAGAGCGAATAGCAATGAAGACAAGTCATTCTCGACAAGATTGAAAAAATTGCTCTTGATTTATACCCGCTCGCAAATATAGCTAGTCTTGGCCAGCCTTGTCGGCGATATCAATACGCCCAACTCATGCCTGCCATGACTTGTTTACGGTCATAGTCGTAGCGCAGGTCAGTGGTACTCTGAGCCTCGTATACCAGTTCACTCCAGAGCGTGGTGTCTTCGGTCTGTTTCAGCTCAGCTTTGAGCTTCAGAACATTCCCGCTATAGGTTTTTGCTGCTTGCCCGGCAACGTCAAACGCAAAACCTTTTGGATAATCGCGTCCCCAATGATGCAACGCCAGCCTAACCTTAAAGCGATCCTGCCCATACAATATCCGCGCACCGTAGCGGCTTTCCTTGTAATCACCATAACCCACATTATTATCCGCACGAAGCGCGCGATCGAAGTCCAGATACACCAGCCAATCGGGGGATATCCGGCTGCGCAGCGTGGCGCCAAACGTATTGTAAGTATAGGCTAGCAATGAGGTGGTTAATAAGGCCTGCGCGTCGCGCGAATGGCGGTTGGAATAATCACGCACAGAATGATCGAAGGACAGGTTCAAACTGGTTTTGTTGGCAACCGGAATACTGGTATCGGCGCCCAGTGTGTAATAGCTATGGTCCTGTTGAGATACTCCGGGCGGGTTTTCATAGTCATTGAGCGTGTATTTCCCGTTCAAGCCATAATCAATATCACCTATGTTGTGCTTGTATTTAGCTTCGACACCAAAGCTCGTATGGCTGTATAGGCCGGAAATATCCCTGCCATTTACTGTAACCTTTCCCGTTCCGGAATCGTGGTCGACATATGTCCGCTTATGATTTTCTATGAGTGCGCCGATATAAAGCGTGTCCTCATATTTTCCCTCATTTGCCAGGATATACTCAAAACCACCATGCAACCCAAAATTGTATTCGCTGGCATTACCAAGGCCAGCCCCTAGGTAGAGATTCCCGTCAGCCGTTGCTGAGCCGAGCAGCCGGCCGCCTTGGTCGCGGCTTTTGGCTAAATCTGCCTTTATTTCGTAGGGGACAAAAAATCCGGATTTGCGCTGTGGAGTGGTCGGCGCCGGAGGTGCTAACGAATAATCAATATATGGAGCACGCGGTGCCTGATAAGCGTTGCTGTCATAGCCCAGCCCGGTCGAAACGGACCAAGTGATATTATTCCGCTTGATCTTAGGCGCATCCTCAGCCACCTCAGGTGCAATTGACGCGGGCGCCGACTCTGCTGCAACAGGCTTCGTTACAATTTCTGCGTTTACTGCAGCTGGCAGTACCATCGCCACAATAAATATTGTGGCATGAAATGGAATTATTTTATGCATGATAAAACACCTTTCCTAACTGATATTCAATATGTGGATCGTTCACGGCTCATCAAATTTCTGTATCTCTTCATCGACACCGCGTAGCGTGGGATCAAGCTGGCGTGCTTTTGCCAACTCTGCTCGGGCGTCGGCATCACGCCCTGTTTGACGCAAAGCGCGCGCAAGTTCAAGCCGCAATCGCGCATCAGCAGGATCAGAGGTAACGGCACTTTCCAGAACCTGCACCGCCTCACGATTTTTCTTGTCCAGCAGTAACGCTCTGCCCAAGAAACGTAACGTTTTAGTATTGTTCGGCTCAAGCGCGACTGCCTTGCGCAATGCCGTCACAGCTTCGACAGACTGATTATTTTCAATGTATGCATTGCCCAGATTGAACCACGCCAGAGAGTATGATTCATCTCGCGCCAAGATAGAACGGTAAAGCCGGATAGCCTCATTGTACTCTTTGCGTTTTGCGTGGCGCACCGCCAGATTGAGCTGCGCCTGCTGATAATCCGGCCGGATACTCAAGGCTTTGCTGTAGGCATCCATCGACTCTTTGTCACGATCAGTATTGCCATAGAGGACACCGAGATTAAACCATGCCTGCTCGTAGTCCGGCCGCAGGCGCACTGCGGCCTTAAAGGCCGCTTCGGCTCGTTCGTTTCTTTTCTCACGCAAATAGGTAATGCCTATGTTGTACCAAGCTTCAGGATACTGCCGCCGTGTCTTCAAAGCCGCTTCGTATGCGGCCCGTGCCGCACTGTAGTCATTCTTGGCCGCATAAGTAAGTCCCAGATTGAGCTGTGCCTCGGGGTAACTGCCTGCGGATATTTTCATCGCTTTCTGGTATTCGGTGATGGCCTTATCATAATTCTTCTCGCCGTAGGCTATGCGGCCCAGATTGAAAAAAGCGTCTGCCCGGGTCGGATCACGTTGCAGCAACCACTCGAATTCGGTACGCGCTTCCTGCCAGCGCTTTTCTGACAATAACAACTGGCCAAGCGCCGAATGAGCCCGAATATATTCCGGATCGAACTGGATCGCGCGGCGCAAGGCTTGCTCGGCATCACGCCGCTTGTGCAGAGCTTGCAGCAGCGATGCCAAGTTGACCAGCGCAGGTGAATAATTGGGCGAAAGCTCCAGTATCTTGCGATATTGAACCAGTGCGCGCGCCTGCCCTTCCGGGCTATCAGGTTCGAGGGTTGCGAGCCCAACACGCGGCGCAGGATCCGCCGGACGCAAGCGGATCGCCGCTTCAAATGCACTCCTGGCCTCGACTCGCTGATCCAGACTACGCCGCGCTACCCCTAGGCTGTACAATGCTCGCGCCTTGCGCTCTCCGCTGGACATCTGCGCGGCTTTTTCCAAAGCCGAAGCTCCGGTCATTTTATCGCCCTGCTTGATCAGCAGGATCGCCAGATTGTACTGCCCCTCGAAATGGGCCGGTTGCTGCACCAGCAGCGTTCGATAGCCTTCGATGGCTTCACGGATGCGCCCGGTTCGTGAAAGCACCAGTGCCCGGTTGAACAACGCGCTCACATCCACTGGAGTAGCTGCGACCGCCTGATTGAAATAGTCGAGTGCCCCCAAAACATCGCCCTTCTTAAGATACAAAACACCCAAGTCGTTTAGCGCACGTGAGCTATGCTGGCGAGCCAGAATGCTCAGATACAACCGTTCAGCCTCTGGCCATTTTCCTTCGGCAAGCAGCACGGCGGCAAGTTGCTGATCTGAATCCGATGTTCTGGATACGAGGGGCTCCGAATCGTCATGCGCTGCAAGCACTTCGTTATCCGAGATTGACGATGGCGCTACTGGCTGGATCTCGATCACAGTTACCTTGTCAGCATCGTATTCGGCGCGGAATTGCACATACAGCAGCAGCAAAAAAAGGCCCAGAATCACGATTAACACGGGCACAAAGCTTTCCCGGAATAGCCGCATCCATCGTGCGCCGCTACCCATCATGTCCTGCCCCCATTTGTTATGGCCTGGAGTGCCGGCCGCAAACCACGTCCATTAACGTTTTGTATCTCCAGCCCTGGACGCACATTGATTTCGAGCAGCTGCGGCCCATCAGGAGAAATCGATATATCCACGCCCAGATATTTGAGCGGAACCGCCCTCGCCGCACACTCTGCCAGATCGATGACTTCTGGCCAGAATGGCAGAGTCCGCCCGATCAGCGGGATGCCGCTGTCAGGATGCCGGTCTATAGACTGTCCCAGGAATCGGGCATGTGTCGTAATTCCGGTGGAAATATCAATGGCAACCCCGAGTGCACCCTGATGCAGGTTTGCCTTGCCGTCAGACTGGCGCGTAGGAATGCGTGTCATCGACATGGCTGGCACGTTGTCGCACATGATCAAGCGCACGTCTGCAAGTCCGAGCGGGCTCAAGTCTTCCATAACAGGATGTTGCCTAATCCGGCTTTCGATGATGGCGCGATCGCCCAAGTCGAATGAATAAACCCCGTAGATGATGTCCGTAATATGTTTCTGCAAATCAAATACCGTGTACACCTTGCCGCTGATTCCCAGCCAATCTCGGCCGCTCCGCCCCACGATCACGATGATGCCGTTGCCGCCGCTTCCCTGCGCAGGCTTGATGACAAAGTCATGATAAGGGGCAAGATCCAGTTCCAGGTTACGCAGTTCATAGAAAAAACTATAAGTACGATAGGTTTCAGGCATACGCACACCTGCAGGAACCAGAATTTCCTTGGCGAGCAGCTTGTCGTCCGCGAGCGGATAATGGCGGCGGTCATTGCGCGTGTAGACGTAATGGAGATTACGCCGGTTCATCGACAGTACTGTTGCGGCGTGTTCGTGAGCACCGCTCAAGAGCGATATAAATGTTCGCAGTGAGCTCATTTTGGCGCATCCAGTATCAATCGGCGGAAACGCAGGAATTCCATAACCCGAATGCCTATCCATTTTCCCAGCCACAGGTTTAGCGCTATCACTACCAGCAACAGCTCGGGGAACGCAAGTATCAGGCTTTGCATGAACAACGAGTCCATCACTGCGTAACATGCCGCAATCACGATCAAGGTCATCAGCGTAATATGCGCGACCTTCATTGCCCCCTGTTCGGCCTCCATCAGTGCGACACGCTCTGCGGTAATCGCGAGTATGGCGATCGGAAACAGGGTCATATGCGCGAGTTCGAAAAGGCCGAGTTGTACACCACCCACTGTCATCACCATCATGACGATCACTACGGTGGTTAACATGATCGCCATCTTGGGTGAATGCAATAATTGCAGCCAGTCGAGCATCCTGCGCACCACCGCTGACACCAGAATGATCACAAGGAAACCGATCATCCCCCATAGCAAGCCAGTTTCGCGGGCAGCAGATGCGATCAACGCAGGTAGAAAAGTGCCAAACGTCTCGAGACCGATCACATTGCGAAAAACCACCGTCACAAGCGCACCGAGCGGAAGCATGAGCAATATTTTCAGAAGATTCTGGGAAATACCGACACGCTCAAAAAACGCATACAAATTGGTGATATTCAACGTCGACTCGCTCAAGGCCGTCTGCGTATCGGGCTGCGGCACCAATTGTTTGGTGACATTAAAAAAGTACTGGAAGTTTACGTTGGCAGTGTGTCTGAACATCACCAGGTCACCGTAGTAGAGTGTCAGATAATTTGCCGGAATTTCTGCGAAGTGGTCGTTGATGGTATCGAATGGAACCCAGTGGCCGCTGATGTAAACTTCGACCCACTGATGGGTGGTCCGCTTGCTGCCTTGCTGCATGACCAAGCCGCCCACTAATCGTGCCGGGATGTTCAGCTTTCGCGCCATTGCGACGAACAAGCGGCTCTTGCCATTACAGCTTGCCTCACCAAGCCTGAGCGCCGTCAAAGCATCGGTGTAGCCAGAAAAGTTCCGGTTGGCCAACTTGTCCTGCAAGTGCCTGTGGATACGCGTTACAGCATCCAGAATAGTCGGCTTTTCTGCGGGAACAATACGGCGCAAAGCTGCTTCGATCTCTGGATCGTCCTTCTGGATACCTGGCTCGGCCACAAGGTAAGAAGCAAGCGCGGCTGGATATAAATCCGGGATGGCAATATCCTCGGGTATATTGAACCGTACATGACGTGCGCGCACTGCGTAGGCATAAAGTACAGATTGTTGACCACGCACGTTTTCGGCTTTCCATGATGCCTCGCGATTAAGTGGGTCAGACTTCAGTTCTGCAGTAAAAGCACCGGAAGAGTTCTGTTCGTTGTCGACCGATTGGCGCGAATCTGTTTTGGGAAGATAGGTATGAATAGAAATATCATCCCCATGTCCGTCGACCTGCATGCTGACTT
>Ga0224495_10001493_pt1 | contig 16310 bp, 13 predicted proteins | sample SF_Jul11_sed_USG_FD_168128 | JGI IMG/M metagenome (GOLD analysis project Ga0224495, IMG submission 168128) | Sediment microbial communities from San Francisco Bay, California, United States - SF_Jul11_sed_USGS_4_1 | ecosystem: Environmental > Aquatic > Marine > Sediment | place: USA: California... | reverse complement strand
CCAGCGGCCTTTGGAGCCGACAGGCGACACAATGCAAGGCGGTGCTGGTTGCCGGACAGCCCAAAAAAGAAAGGCGGTGAACCCCGCCCCAAGCGGGCCAGAAGGCCCGTGGCGGTGGTGAACCGCTAGACAGGACGCAAAAGAAAGGCGGCGGAAGCCGGGCCAAAAGCAAAAAACTTGCGGGGGTGCCTGCCCCCCCGCGCCCCCCTTTTGGGGGCATTGAAGAAAGCGTATTTTGGTGTCAAGGGCAACTTGTTAGTCCTGAACAATCAAACACAAACCAAGGAGATTCTTATATGAAACGGATGATGATGGTGTTGGTTGTGATGGCCGCCGGATTGTGGATGGCCGGGCCGGTGATGGCCAGTTCTCCCTTATCTGCCTGCAAAAGCTGTCACGATATTTCTGCCACCAAAAAAAGCGTGATGGGGCCTCCTCTGTTTGGGATCATGGGTGCCAAACCGGTTGGCGCAGGAATCACCGTTGCCGTTTGGGACGATAAAACCATGGATCAATGGCTGTTGGACTCTAAAAAAGTGAGTTCCCAATCCAAAATGGTGTATAAAGTGGCCGATGGGGCCAAACGGGCCGCCATCATCGCCGCTTTGAAAGATTTAAAGTAGCCAAAAAAGAAAGGCGGCGGAAGCCGGGCCAAAAGCGGCCAAAACCGCCCCTCTCCCCGGTCTCATTCTGCGACCTGCTCCTCCGCACACAGGGAGGGGCGGGGTGTGCTGGTTGAGGAGAGTCTCATCCATTCGGCTTGTGGTTTTTCGGGTTTGCAGTTTGTTGAATCCATTGAAATGTAGAAGGTTGTTGCCCCCATCCCTGTGTGGGGAGGGGGGCGCGCGAAGCGCGGGGGGAGAGGGCTGTTTTGCGGTGCCGGACAGGACGCAAAAGCAAAAAACATGCGGGGGAGTATGCCCCCCCGCGCCCCCCATTTACGGGCCATTGCAGAAGACCTGAACAGGGTCAAGGGAACCCAAAAAGAAAGGCACCAGCCAGCCAACGGCGTTTGGAGCCGGTAGGCGACACAACGCGGGGCTGTGCTGGTGCTGGACAGGGCGCTCCCTTGTGGGGTTTGGGGCAACGCCCCAAAAAGAAAGGCCAAAAAAGGAAGGCTTGGTTTATTGTTGGAAGGGGTAGATGTTTCCCAGCCTTAGAAGCCGGGTCAGTTGGTCCAGGGCTTGTTGGGCTTCCAATGCCAGGGACGGGTCCGCCAAGTCGTCCAGGGTCAGCCGCTCCCGGTAGTGACGGGAGACCCATTCGGTGAGGTCCCGGTATAAATCATCGTCCAGCCAGATGCGCCCTGCCACTGCCTGCCGCTCCGTGTTGTTCATGGGGACTCTCAACCGCAAACAGGCAGGCCCGCCTCCGTTTCCCATGGATTCAGTGAGGTCCAAATATTCCCCCCGCCCCGCCCACCCTTCCTCTACCAGCCGGTCCAGTAGCCGCACGGCTTTGGGATGTCTTGAGCATTCAAGGGGGGCCATTATCACATGGGTATTTTGACCAGGGGGGGAAACCACCTGACTGTTGAACAGATAGGTTTTTACGGCATCCCCCAAAGCAAGTTCTTCATCCGTCACCTCCCGAACTTCCAGCCAATTTTTTCCCAACCGTTGAATGCGGGCCAGCACCTGCCCCTGGCGGGACCAAGCCCTTTGATGAACACAAAGCCTGTTTTGGTGGCTCATGGCCGCCACATCATTGTGAAACACCCCCCCGGCAATGGCTTTGGGGTGTTGGCCGATCAGCACCACCCGATCCCGGTTTTTGCACAGACGGGCCATCCTTAAGGCGGTCTCCCGGCTTTGGCGGGCAGGAAACCCCCCAAATCGGGGAGGGCAGATGGTCTCTCCCCCCGGGGAAAACCCAACCACAAACAGATGCAACCCTTCCCCTGCGGCTTCCCGCCGATCATCCGCGGGGATCAGCCGGATGTGGTTGGCATCCCCCTCATCGGCAAAGGCCGGGTGAGAGGGCAGGGGAGGATGTACCGCAAAATGGGTCTGGTTGGCGAACAGGCGCGCCAGCAGGGGCCAGGAAAAGCGCCATTCTCCCGACCGGTGCAACATGGTGTTCAGGTTGGCGGGAACCAGATGGAGAAGACCGTCATGGCTTTCTGCCGAGGGGATGACGGTGGCCATATTGGCGGTCCACATGGAGGCGGAACTTGTGGCTTGCCGTAGCAGCAGGGGGGCCTGGGCCGCCGCCTCAGCCAATGCACCCGGACCTACAAACCCGGCAGATTCCAACAGGGAAAAATCGGGACGGGGGGCCGGGGGCAGAACCGCTTGGGGGATCCCCAGGTCCGCCAGCAGCTTGCATTTGGCCAAACCCTGGAGGGCAGCCTGCCGGGGGGATGATTCCCGGCCTTGGTGGGATTGGGAGAGGAGATTGCCTGGAGATAACCCGCCGAAGTGGTGGGTCGGCCCCGCAAGGGTGTCAAAATTGGCCTCCACCCACACAGGGTGGGAAGCATCTGCGGGAAGGCCTGCCCGCCCGCGATCCCCTTTTGCGGCCATGGAGGAATCCCTGAACGGGGTGGGGCGTTACTTGCTTTTTTTATCCACTTTTTTGCGCAAATCCTTGCCGGACCGAAAGAATGGCAGATTTTTTTCCGGCACCATTACCTGCTCGCCGGTTTTTGGATTGCGCCCGGTGTAGGCTCCGTAATGTTTCAGCAAAAAGCTTCCAAACCCCCGGATTTCCACTTTGTCTCCGGCCGTCAGTGCCCCTTTGATGTTGTCAAACAGGATGTTCACCGCGCCTTCAGACACCTTGTTGGTTTGATGAGTCATCACAGCCAGTTTATCTATAAGTTGGGACTTGTTCACTGGGATATTCTCCGATGACGGCTGAATGCCTTTGATTGATTGCGAAATTGTATGCCATTCCTGTTGCGAAACGCGGCTTTGGAACACCGGGATTCCCCCCCTGGGGTGGCCTTCAGGGAAATTTCAGGCCCCCGTGATTGCCGGTGGTCAGTCTGTCTGGTGATGAACCCGGGACCCGTATCCCTGGCATATCTCCCAGGCATGGCCTTAGGGAATTGATATGATTGAAGGCTGAAGCCATCATACCAATCCATCCGGGCCAATGCAACGGTTCATCAGGGGTTGAATGCAAGTGCTGGGGGCAGGGCCATTGGAATCCGCTTCAGGAGGATCCTTCGGAGCTTTTGGACAGGTTGGCCAGTTCGGTCATCACCTCATCGGCGGAAAGTTCCCCGGCATCCATTTTATCCTGGATTTCCTTCAAATCCGATCCCCGGTCCTGAATGGCCTGCTGGCTGTCCTCCACCGATTCCTTGACCGATACCATTTCCACATCGGTGCGTACATCCGGGTCCTGCAAGATAAATTTCTTTTTGGTGATCTGATAGGTTTTAAACAACTCTGAATCCCGGATGTCCTCTACCTTGGTTTTGAAAGCCCGTACCTCCGCCGGGTTGGTGTCATCCACCAAAGCGCTGGTGATCATCTCAATTTCTATTTTCAGTTGTTCTCCCTCTGCAAACTCCCCCCGGCTTTGGAAATCATTGATAAGGCTGGTGGTGTTTTGCAGACGCCTTTGAGTTCTGCGCAAAAACTCTTTGGAAGGGAGGGGTTTGTTGGTGCTTACCTGAAACCGGCGGATATCCACCCCCTGGAATTTAAAGGCCCCCTGGGATTCCAATTCCCTGAATTTTTTTCTTTTTTCCTCCGGGGGGAGGGCCTCCATATCCTCCAGTTCTTTTAGAAGGTTGCTGAAATGGCTCAGCAGGCTTTCATTTTCCATCACCACCAGTTCCAGGCTTGCCTTGGCGGTGGATATGTTATCCTTATGTTCGGCCATTGGTTTCCACTATAATAAAGGTTCCAACAACAGATACTCAATCCCCGGCTGCCATGGGCCGGAATATTGGATCATTCTGTAAAAACTTATTTCTTTCGCAAAGTTACTTTAAGGAGGCAACAAATGGCAAGGATTTGGGTGATGATTTCCGGCGTATCCGGTGGTTTGGCGGTGGGGTTGGGGGCTTTTGGAGCCCATGGGCTAAAGGCGGTTCTTTCCGCTCCGATGATGTCGGCCTTTGAAACCGGCAACCGCTACCACATGTTTCATACACTTGCCTTATTGGGAACGTCGGCCTGGATGGACCGGTTCCCCGCGGAAGGGCAGGCCGCCAAAGGTTTGGGGGTTGTTGCCGGGTTGTTTGCTGGGGGCATGGTTCTGTTTTCCGGCAGTCTGTATGTGATGGCGGTGACCGGTTGGACCTGGCTGGGCATGGCCACCCCCTTTGGCGGTTTGGCCTGGATTGTGGCCTGGGGCCAACTGGTGTGGGTGTTTGCCCGGCTTCCATCCCGGTGAGCCGTTGGATTACAGGCGGTCAAAGGCCTGGGCCATTTTCTCTCTCAGCCTTGGGTCCGGCAGGGGTGCTCCGGGGGTGAATTGTCGGGCCGCATCCAGATTATCGGCCAGGTGTTCCGGTTTGCCCGTAGCGGGAATGGCCGTCGTAACCGCCGGATGGGAAAGCAGATATGTCAAAAAAAACTGGCCCCAGGTTTTGGCTCCCACATCCGCGGCCACGCCGGGCAGGGGTTTGCCCCCCACAATGTTGAACAATCCCCCTTCGGCAAACGGGCGGTTGATGATCACCCCGATGCCGAGGTCTGCCGCCAGGGGCAGGATGCGGTATTCGGCCTCTCGTTCTCCCATGGAATACGGGATTTGAATAAAATCCGGCCTCAATCGTTCCATCAACTGTTCCATTTGAGGAAACACCCCCGGCAGATAATGGGTGAATCCGGTGTAGCGGATTTTGCCGATTTCCTTCCAGTGCATCAGAGTTTCCCAATGTGAATCCCAATCCAACAGGTTGTGAACCTGAATCAGGTCCACCGGCCCCATTTGTTGAATGCCCTCCTCCATTTGGTGCTGGCCCGCCTTGCGGCCCGTGGTCCAAACCTTGGTGGCCCGAAACCATCCGGCGTCCTTTTGGGGATGTGGGGTTTCTGCGGTCAACAACCCTACGGCTGCCTCTGCCCGGCCATACATGGGGGATGAATCCACCAGCCGTCCTCCGGCCTTTGCAAACAGGTCTATCACCTGCCTCAGGCGGGGCCATTCAGGGTCCTGGGGGGAATGGTCAAACACCTGCCAGGTCCCCAGCCCCACCGGGGGAAGCCATTCACCTGTGGATGGGATATATGCCATGGTTTGCTCTTTGGATGGATTTTGAAAAGGGAGGTTGGATGGCCTGGGGGGCGGGGCCCAGGGGGGTTATTTTTTCCTCCGGCGGGGTGGCGGAATCCTGCCGGTTTCCCCCGGTGTTCCGCCTTTTTTCCTCCCACCGCCCTTTTGGGGGGTGCGGCTTCCCGGGGGTGGGGTTTCCCGGTTTGTTTTGGGCCACTGGGCAAAAAATACAGAGCCTTTGCCTGGGATGGATTCCACCCAGAGGTTCCCCCCGTGGGCTGTCATGATTTCATGGCACAGGGGCAGCCCCAATCCGGTTCCCCTTTCCCCTTCTGTTCCGGGTGAGGATGTTTTTTCCTCCGGGTTAAACAGATACGGTAAGTATTCTGCCGGAACGCCCTGCCCGGTATCCTGAACTGTCAGGGTGAACACAGGGCCGGTGGGGGCCGATACCCGGATTTCTCCCCCGCGGGGGGTGAACTTGACGGCGTTGGAAACCAGATTTTGAATCACCTCAAAAATCAACTGGCGGTCTCCGGTCATTTGAGTGGATTCAGCCACGTCGTTGATCAGCTTAATGGCCTTGGCCTGGGCCAAATGTTTTAGCAGAAATACCTCATCTACCACCTCCCACCCGTTGAACGGTTCCATTTTTGGGACGATTTTTCCGGTTTGCAGCCGGTTCAGGTTCAGCAATTCCTCCATCATGCGGATAAACTGGCCTCCCCGTTTGCGGATGGATTCGGCCAATTCCCGATGAACCGGGGCGGGTGCCGGATCGTTGTCCTCCTCCATGGCTTGGGCCATCACCATGATGGCTGCCACCGGCGCACGGGCGTCATGGGCCACCAGGGAGACAAACTTGTCCTTCAGCCGGGTGGCCTGTTCGGCCTGGTCCTTGGCCTTCAACAATTGGGCTTCCGCTTTTTCCCGCCGGGTGATTTCCTTTTTGAGCAAAACGTTTTCCAGCAGATTGGCCCGGGCCAGGGTTTGGGCCTGTTCTTTTTCCTGCCGGATGATATTGTAGCGACTGCCCAAGGCCAGAGAAAACAAAGCCACATCCGCCACGGCTCCCATCTGCATTCCGTACAGGGTAAACAGGTTGCCCGGCAGCAAGCCGAACCGCACCAAGGCATAACTGATTCCCCCCGCCATTAAAAACAACCATCCCAGGGAAATATGGGCCGCCGGGGGGTACCCCCGCCGAACCACCGTCAGGGATGCGGCAAACGCCATGATGAACAACAAAGGAGTCATCAGGTACAACCCGATGGTGGAGGCAATAGGGGGCACCAGCCACCTCAACGCCATCCCGGATGCCATCAGCCCCATCAAAGCCAGCAAAACAAGGTCCAGCCGCGGGGTGCGCATTGCGGTGTTTAAAAACTGGCGGACAAACCACAATCCCAAAGGAAAAGCCGCAAAGGCCAGCATTCCTGCCAGATTGTTGTTAAACACCACCTGCCGGGGCCAGAAAAACACCAACCCCCAACCGCTGCCCACCATCAACAACAGGGTAAACGCCACCACAAACAAACTGTACCACAGGTAATTCCAATCCCGGATGGAGGCAAACAAAAACAGGTTGTAGAGGGCCATGATCAAAAGCAACCCGTAACATGCCCCGGAAAAAAAAGTTTCCACCAGGTCCTTGTGTACAAACTCGTCCGGGTCGTACAACGTCAGGGGCAGGGTCAACCCCGAACCGGATTGGACCCTCAGGTAATAATCACGGGATTCCCCTTTGCCCACCCACAAGGGGAACACCGGGTTGCGGTGGGGATAAGCCTTTTGGTCAGGGGGGGTCAGATTCCCCGCCTCATAGGATTTAAACTCCCCATCGGTTTTTTTTGCGTAAAGGGTGGCCCATTCCAACTGCGGGTAGGCGATTTCCAGCAACCATCCTTCAGTTTCAGCCATGTTGGAAATTCGCATCCGCAGCCAATAGGCAGAGGTGGTCATCCCCAAAGAAAGATTGGGCTTGCCGTTTGCTGTAAACCGTCCGCCATTTTGGGGGGATGCAACCTGTTCCACCGTCAGCTTCCCCTGGGGGTCTTCCAGGGTGTCCACCATCAGCCCCAGGGGATAGGATACGCCCTGGGGGGTCAGCACCAAGGTCTGCCCCCCCAGGGCTACCCCCCCCGCAAAACAGATCAAAAAGCTCAGAATCAGTAAATATCGCATTTTTTTCCAAAAGAGAAAGGCACCAGCCAGCCTGGGGCGTTTGGATCCGCCAGGCGACACAACGCAGGGCTGTGCTGGTGCTGGACAGGAACCCCAAAAAGAAAGGCACCAGCCAGCCTGGGGCGTTTGGAGCCGCCAGGCGACACAACGCAAGGCTGTGCTGGTGCTGGACAGGGATTCATGCTCCCTTGTGGGGTTTGGGGCAACGCCCCTTAGGTTGGTTTATCCGCCAAGTCTGTCACGGCTCCTTTGTCATCCGGCAATGGAGGAAGTTGGACACAAAAGGTGGTGCCGGATTTCCCCGGCCTTTGGGAGGATTCCGCCCACAGTTGGCCCCCCATGGCCTGCATGATTTCCCAACTGATGGGCAGCCCCAGGCCGAAACCGACCTCCCCGGCAGTGCCCTGGGTGGTGGTTCTTATCTCCTGGCGGAACAGGTTGGGCAAAGATTCCGGATTTATCCCCACCCCGGTATCGGTCACGGTCAGGCAGTCGGTTTGTTTTTCCGAGGCGGCCACCCGCACGGAGCCTCCCGCCGGGGTGAACTTGATGGCATTGTTGATCAGGTTTTGCATCACCTGGGCCAGCAATTTCCGGTCCCCGTACAAAATCAGCCCTTCCGGCACCCGGTTTTCCAATGTCACCTGTTTTTCATCCGACTGTGTTTTTAAAAAAAACACCTGCCGCACCATTTCTTTGGCCTGGAAGTATTGCATTTTGGGGGTGATGGCCCCTTTTTGAAGCTGTTCCAGATTTAGCAGTCCTTCCACCATTTTCAGGCAATAGTCACTTTGTTTGTTTACCAGGGTGATGATGTCCTTTTCATCCGGGCTTAAAGGAAAATCCGGGTCCCGCCCCAAAAAGCTCATCACCCCCAAAATGTTGGAAAGGGGCGCCCGCACATCATGGGCCACCAGGGAAACAAACTTGTCCTTTAAGGCCGTGGCGGCCTCCGCTGTCTCACGGGCATGTTGGGCCTGATGCACCGCCTCCTTCATGTTGGCCTCTGCCGCCTCCCGGCGGGTGATTTCATCCTGAAGCACCTGGTTTTCCCTTTTGGTGAGGATAGATTCCCGGATGTTCACGGCGGCCAGTTTGATGGCGTCCTCCCGCCCCTTGCGAACCTGATTGAAATAGATCCCCACGGCCGCCGCCAACAGCAGAATTTCTAAAATGGCCCCCACTTCGGGCAGGTGGATGGTGAAAAAGTTGACAGGGGCCAGCCCGGCGAAGGTTATGGTCATCACCAGGGACCCGGCCACATACAACGCGATGGCTGTTACAAACATCGGGGCGGTGGTAAGCCCGTTTTTGATACTTTTTACCCCGGCCAGAAAATTAAGAACAAAAACCGGTGGGGCGTAAATCAAAGCCAACACGGTTAACAGATAAGGGTTCAACACCAAAGACAGGACCGCCAACACACCCCCCACCGCCACATACCCTTGATACACCCGACCCCAACGGGGCAGGTTGTTGGGAATATCCAACAAGCGGTAAGCGAACAACAAAAACAAAACAAGGGCGGAATATCCCACAAAAAACATAAAATGGTTATTCCATTGGGGGGAATCCGACCACAAAACCTCATACAAGACACCCTCCCCGGACAGGTAAAACAAACCGTTGGCCAACACATATCCCCCGTAATACAAAAGCACCCTGGCCCGCACCACAAAAAAGACCATCAGGGAATACAACCCCACCACCAGGATAAACCCGGCAAATATGCCGTAGGTTAGTGCCTCCTGTTGGATGATGGTCTGGTAGGACTTTCCTGGGTACAGTTTCAGGGGGATCAGCAGGGGGGTTTGGCTTTGCACCCACAGGTAATAGGTGCCGGGGACATTCAACGCAAGGGGAAACAGAATGTGGCGGGTCTGGATGGGCCGGTCCTTCATGGGATGCTGGTTCCCGGAGCGGATGACCTTCCACCCCCCCTGCCCGTCAGGGGAAAACAGGTTGACATGGCCCAGTTGGGGAAACCCCACCAAAAGCCACCATTCCCCCTGGGGGGTTTGGTTGTCCAGACGCAGGCGGAGCCAATAGGGCTTGTCGTTGGCCCCAAAGTTGGGGGCAGAACCATCAAAGGGGATAAACCGATCCTCCATGGCCTTGGAGGATGCCTGGGTGATGGTTACATTTTCTCCCTCATCCACCAGATAAGCCACCCCGCCGGTAAACCCCTGGGGTTGGGCCTCTCCCCGCAGGGTCATTACCGGGGATGGGTCCCTGCCGCAGGCCAGGGAGGCCCAAACCACCAGTCCCACCCCCAAACCGGTTGCCCACCCCTTTTTTTTGTTCACTCCCGATCGGCTCACAGATCACCTTTTTAAAAGGTCGCAACCTCCTACCATGAAAGGAAAACGAACCATTCCATATTATCCGCAGTCGGCACGGGAAACAATCCATTAAACAAATCCGGATGGATGGGCGCAACCGTTCTTCCCGCCCCAAAGGGCCGAAAGGCCCGCGGCGGTGCTGGTGGTTGGGGAACCCATAAAGGGGAAAAAGGGTGGGGAAAGAGTGCGGAGGTGTTGGAAAATTACGGGTAAAAGGGATTTGACCCGGACTGATGGTCGGTGACATCCACCAGTTGGTCCATTTCGGGCAACAATTGGCGCAGGCGGGTTTCAAATCCCTGCTTCAGGGTCACATCGGCCATGCCGCATCCCTGGCATCCCCCCCCCAGAGTGACATACACGTTGTTGTTTTCCACCTTTACCAGGGTGAATCGCCCCCCATGGCCCGCCACCATCGGGTTGATTTCGGTGGTCAGCAGGTGTTCCACAATGCGGGTTTGTTCTTCCACGGCCCGGGGGCTGTCATCGGCTATTCGGAAGCCGAATCGGGATGGCTTGGCGGATTCTGTGGGGAGGGTCATGGGGTTCCTGTTTTGTTGTAGCCGGTGATGGGTTCCGGTGAATGGGGTGTTTTTTTCTCCCAGGGATAAAGTGGGAGGAAAAGGGGAACAAGCGGGTCCCAATTCTGTTCACATGATAACCCCCCCAGGGACCGGGGGCAAACCAAATAGGCCTCTATCCCAATAACCGGGGAAACCAAATTTTGATACGGGTTCCGTTGCCCGGCGAACTGTCTGCCTCCGCCAACCCTCCCGCCTGTTGGGCCAGTCCGTACACCATGCTCAGGCCCATCCCTGTTCCTGCAACTCCCTTGGTGGTGAAAAACGGATCAAAACAATGGGCCAGCACTTCAGTGTCCATGCCCGGCCCGTCATCCGCCACCTCCACCACCACATAATCGCCAGCCTTTAAAGGGCCCGCGTTGTTGCCGGAGGTCTGGGCGCGGTTGGCGGTGGACACCCGGATGCCCCCCCCTTGGGGCTGGACATCCCTGGCGTTGGTGATCAGATGAATCAACATGTTTTCCGCCGCCAGGGGGTCCAACAGGGTGGGCCACAAATCAGGAGCCAACTCTGTGGTCAGGGTGATGCCATCCAGGCTGGGGGTCAGCAGCGGGATCATATCCTCAATCAGCGAATTCAATTTAATGGATTTGGGTTTTTCTATGGAACGGCGGGAAAAATCCAACAGTTGTTTGGTAAGACTGGCCGATTTGAGAGCGGAATTGTGAGCGGCCTGGGCCAGCCGTTTCAGCTTTTCGTCGGTCAACCGGTCGGTCAACAATTCCAGATTTCCCAAAATGATGGTCAGCCCGTTGTTAAAATAATGGGCCAGACTTTGGGTCAGGTTACCCAGGGCCTCCATTTTTTGAACCCGTAAAATCTGCATTTCCGTGTTTCTGTGTTCTTCGTCCAGCCGCAAGGCGTGCAACCCCAGGGACAGGTTGTCGGAAAGCTCCTGCAACAGGTTTAATTCCTCCTGAGAAAAGGCATCCACCGGTCCGGCGTATATGTTGAGCGTCCCCAATGGCCGGTTGTCCACCGTCAGGGGGATGGACACCGCGGACCCGTATCCCCGGCGGATGGCCTGTTGGCGCCAGGGTTCAAAATCCGGGTCGGTAAACACATTTTGGGCCAGAACGTATTTTTTGGTGCGCACCGCCCGCCCGGTAGGCCCCCGGCCGCGTTCTGTATCGGCCCAGGTCAGGTTGATGGTTTCCAGGTAACCGTCTTCATAGCCGCATTGGGCCATGGGCTGGATGGTTTTGTTTTCATCGTAGAGCACCAATCCGGCCCATGCCAGCCGGTATCCCCCCACCTCCACCACAATCCGGCAGATTTCCTCCATCAGGTCCCGCTCGTGATGGATTCGGGCCACCGCCTTGTTGGATTCACTCAAGGCTTTCAGGGCGCGGGTTACCCGGGCCAGCTCGGCCCCTTCAGCCTTGCGCCGGGTGATTTCCCGGATGAACATAAACAGCAGCCCGTCCACCCCCAGGGGAGAGCAATGGATTTCGGTTTCCACATAGGTGCCGTCTTTTTTTTGCAGCCGTCTTTCGGTGGAGCAGGCTTTTCCGGGGCGGGTTTCAGCCATTTCCACCGGCTGGTGCAACATATCCTCCGGGTGAATCCGGGTGGAAATATCCATTTTCAAAAACTCTTCCGGGCTATACCCCAACATCCGGGAGATGCTTTTGCTGGCGGCAAGGCAACGCAATGTGGAATCGGCCACCAACAGGGTGTCGGTGGCGTTGTCCATCATCCGGGTGAACATATCCGGTGGCAGATCAGCAGGCTTTGAAGATGGCCGGGTCAACGGTCTCCCATGGATAAGAGTATAAGGAAAAACAACAATTTAAGACATAAAAGCTTATAGTAATTCATTTTATGGCTGAAAATCAACCCATTTCCCTGCCGGAAAAAGGGTTGAAGGAGGGAAAAACGGAGGAATCACCCGGTTTTTTCTGAGGCGGATTCCCGTGAGTTTTCGCTGGGGATGATGCGCACCTCAATCACTTTTTTCTGGTCCGACTTGGTTACCTGAAAGGTCTGCCCGGCCAGGGTGTGCTGCCAGCCGGGTTCGGGCACATCCCCGGCGATTTCCATCAGAAAGCCGCCCAGGGTGTCATATCCCCGTTCTTCGGGGAACCATACCCCCAGGGTTTCCTCCAGGGTGACAAGGTCCACTCTGGCATCCGCCACCCAGGTTCCGTCGCCGGTTTTCACCAGTTTTTCGGCTTCGTCCAGATCAAACTCATCCTGGATTTCCCCCAGAATCTCTTCAATCACATCCTCCAGGGTCATCAGCCCTTCGGTTCCGCCGAATTCATTGACCACAATGGCCATATGGATCCGCTCCTCCTGGAACAGTTTGAGAATCTCATTGATTTTTTTGGATTCGGGGACAAAAACGGGGGGGCGCATCCGTTTGGCCAGATAATCCTTTTTTTCCTCTTCGTTGGGGGGGGTGATTAAAAATTTGGAGTAGAAAATCCCCACGATGTTGTCCACGGACCCATCATAAATCGGGATGCGGGAAAGACCCGATTCCCGTACCAGTTCCACTACTTTTTCATAGGGGCTTTCCAAAGAAAGGGCCACCATTTCGGTGCGGGGTTTCATAATCTCCCGGGCAATGGTTTCAGAAAAATCCATCACCGAACTCAGCAGGTTTTCCTGCTCTTTGTTGATGGAGCCGGATATGGCCCCCTGCCGCAGCATATAAAACAGGTCCTCCTCGGTCACCTGGGTCTGGCGGTCCAGTTTGCCTCCGGCCAGATGGACCAGGTTGCGAATCAACCGGGTCATCAGCCAGATCACCGGATAAAACGGGTAATAAAACAGATGCAGCAGCAGAATAAAGGGAATGGCCAGGGTTTCTGCATAGGCCCTGGAAAGGGCCTTGGGGGTGATTTCTCCGATGAACAGCAACAAAAAGGTGGTCACCCCGATGGCGATGGGGATGGAGTTGGCCTCAAAAAACCGGGAGGCGATATCCGCGGTCAGCACGCTGGCGGTGATGTTGGACAGGTTGTTTCCCAACAGGATGGTGGTAATCACCCGGGTGGGATGCTTCTGCCACAGGGTGAGGCGCCGCCCCCAGGGGCCCATGGTTTCAATCAACTGCTGGGTTTTGTGGTCAGAAAGCGAAGTGAGGGCGGTTTCCGCACCGGAAAAAAATGCTGAAAACAGAAACGAAATCAATATGCCTGCTAATTCCCAAAGGGGTATATCCACTTGCTGTGCCGCTCCTTACGGTTTGTTGAAAAATATCCGGTCTTGTCCAGGCTTTCAGGGAAATCCTGGCCTGGCTTGAATCAGCGGATTGAAAAAACAGGGGGTTTTTTATGTTGGAGTGACGGTAGAGCCTTGTAATTTCAACGAATGGGACAGAATAAGCAATGAAGGGATCCACTGTTGGAAAACGCGGGAGGTGACCCCGCGGGAACCATTCCGAATGGGGGTGCCGGACCGGCCAAACCGAAACGCGGAATCATGGGGATTTCCGGAATCATGGAACACAGGGTTCCTGCCGGAGGAGTCAAAGGGATGGGGGTTGTTGCAACTGTCTTCTTCTGGGTCGTTCACCCGGGGGGCATCCTTTCAATGGTTCCTATTTGACACATGAATGGATTTTTAACACGGTCTCAACAGGAAAGTCAATGCCCTTCCCGTTTTCATCCGCGTTTAAACCCCTTGAGGCTGCCCAGGGAGGAAGGTTGATTTCATCGGTGAATCCCGATAGTCTGGCCCACAGAACAAGCTTTGCCAATCGTCCAGGCCCGCCGCCTGAACCACACTCCCAACCCGTATGCCGGGGTCCCCATGAAGCTTCACGAATACCAGGCCAAACAGATTTTTGCCCGTTTTGGGGTGGCAGTGCCTCCCGGCAGGGTGGCCTCTACGGTGGATGAGGCCTTGGAATCCGCCCGCGGGCTGGGGGGGGATACCTGGGTGGTCAAGGCCCAGATCCACGCCGGAGGACGGGGCAAGGGCGGGGGAGTCCGGGTATCCAGGGGAATGGAGGCATTAAAGGCCAATGCCCAGGCCATTCTGGGGATGAACCTCATCACCCATCAGACCGGCCCCCAGGGAAAACAGGTGCAGAAAGTGTTGATTGAAGCCGGGATGGATATTCAAAAGGAGTTGTACGTCTCTTTTTTGGTGGACCGGGCCATTCAGGCGGTGGTGATGCTGGCCTCCACCGAAGGGGGGATGGATATAGAAACGGTGGCCGCCGATTCTCCTGAGAAAATCCTGCGGGAGGAGGTGGACCCGGCGGTGGGGTTGCTGCCTTTCCAGGCGGTGCGGATGGCCTACCGGCTGGGGGTGGATCAAACCAACCCCAAGCTGGTTCGCCCCGCCGCCGATCTGCTGATGGGTTTGTACCGGGTGTTCACCGGGGTGGATTGCACCCTGGTGGAGGTGAATCCCCTGGTGTTGACCGGGGATGGCCGGGTGGTGGCCCTGGATGCCAAACTGGTGTTGGATGACAACGCTCTGTTTCGCCGCCGGGAGGAAGCCTCCATGCGGGACCTTTCTGAAGAAGAGCCTCTGGAGGTGGAGGCCAATGATGCCGGGCTGAATTACATCCGGCTGGATGGAAACATCGGCTGTATGGTAAACGGGGCCGGGCTGGCCATGGGCACCATGGATATCATCAAAACCAACGGGGGGGACCCGGCCAACTTTTTGGATGTGGGGGGCACCGCGGACCAGGCACGGGTGGAGGCCGCCTTCCGCATTATTGCCAAGGACCCCCATGTCAAAGCCATCCTGGTCAATATCTTTGGCGGGATTGTGCGCTGCGATATTGTGGCCCAGGGCATTGTGGGGGCGTTTAAAACCGTGGGGTTGTCCATCCCGGTGGTGGTGCGGCTGCAAGGCAACAATGCGGAGGAGGCCCACCGGATGATTGAGCAATCCGGCCTGGGAGCCAAACTGATCATGGCCGACGGCCTGCGGGACGCCGCCGTCAAGGCGGTGGAAGCCGCCCGGTAATTCTTTCCCCAAGACCCCCAACTTCCCTTCCTGAGACCATTATGGCGATTCTGATCAACAAGGACACCCGGCTGTTGGTGCAGGGCATCACCGGTGCGCAAGGCTCACTCCACACCCGGTTGTGCCGTGAATATGGCACCAACGTGGCGGCGGGGGTCACTCCGGGCAAGGGGGGGCAGACCTTTGAAGGGGTGCCGGTGTTTAATTTTGTTTCAGAGGCGGTTTTGGCCACCGGGGCCAACGCCGCCATGATTTTTGTGCCCCCCCCGTTTGCCGGGGATGCCATCATGGAGGCTGCCGAGGCGGGCATTCCGTTGATTGTGGCCATCACCGAGGGGATCCCGGTGCTGGATATGGTGCGGGCGGTGGAATATGTCAATTCCATGGATGCCATTTTGATTGGCCCCAACTGCCCCGGTGTCATCACCCCGGGGCAGTGTAAAATCGGGATCATGCCGGGGGCCATTCACCGCCCCGGACGGGTGGGGGTGGTCTCCCGTTCCGGCACCCTGACCTATGAGGCCGTGTGGCAGCTGACTGAGGCGGGGCTGGGCCAGACCACCTGCATCGGCATTGGCGGCGATCCGGTCAATGGCACCGACTTTGTGGATTGTCTGGCCTGGTTTCAGGACGACCCGGACACTGAGGGCATTGTGATGATCGGGGAAATCGGCGGAGACGCGGAGGAAACCGCAGCCGCCTTTGCCCGGGAGTTTGTCACCAAACCGATTGTAAGCTTTATCGCCGGGCAAACCGCCCCGCCGGGAAGGCGCATGGGTCATGCCGGGGCAATCATATCCGGGGGACACGGAACGGCCAAAGAAAAAATGGCCGCCCTGGAAGCCGCCGGAATCCAGGTGGTCGCCACCCCGGATGCCATCGGACAGGCCATGAAAGACCGGTTGAAATAACCGTCGGCCTTTCGTGGCCCTCTTTTCTGTTTGCAGGGGGCTGGAACACCAAAAGGCCGGAATACCTGGGGGGGCGGAAATTTGGGGTTTCTGGAAGTTTTTCTTGACAATTCCGGGGCGGGCCTGATATTTTTAGATGAAATTCCTTCAAACAGGGCAAATCATGCGCAATC